>FRDC01002990.1_pt1 | contig 137492 bp, 114 predicted proteins | sample 1106171 | NCBI WGS metagenome assembly FRDC01 (sample SAMEA3930566, study PRJEB13176) | freshwater metagenome | biome: Drinking water system; feature: drinking water; material: water | place: Singapore | collected 2014-12-20 | reverse complement strand
TTTGTAGATAAACTCGAGTTGGAAAAGCTAGGATCAATGCGAATGGATATTTTGTTTTTTATCGGCTACAATATCGATGATGAACTTCCATGGTAAGCTGCATAAGTCCCGTTTCCTTCTTCAGACTTGTAAGTGCTAATTGGAATGATAGGCTTTTAGGCCTGATAATTCCCTGATTGAATTTTTTTAAAAATCGTTTTTAGCTCGTATCACTTGGTATTTGTTTCCATCCAAATATTTTTTGAGCGTATCATCCAAACGCAAAACGTGCCTATGTGAAAACTTTATAACAGCCCAACCATACCGATAAAAGAAAACTTTCAATTAGTTCTTCATTCTTATAACGATTATTACTTGTGCTTTGAGGTATAGGTAAACTTTTGAGGGAGCTTTTTAACTCCATTTTATCATTGAAGTTTTTCATAATTGAAAAACCTCCCCATGCACTTACTTTATCATCAAAATATTTAATTTTATAACTCATTTTTCTTGTAAGTTTTGCTTACAAGGTAAAAACACTCTAATAACTTAATAACAAGGGGGGGGGAGATGATTTCAACAAGTTGACTGTACATTTACGGTTTAAATACAAGAAAGCCTCTATAATATTTAATTGAATGCGATTCGTTTTTTTTTTTTTTTAAAAAACTAACTTCTTACAATAAACTTGATTCCTGCTTCACCTTTGTTTGATTGAATTTTTAGAATATAAGTTCCGTTGTCGAGCACATTCGAGTTTATGGTAAATCGATTTTCGCCTTGAAAAACAAATTGACTTTTATTGATGATAAGCCTTCCTGAAATATCAATTACAGATAAATTCAATGCTTGATCAATATCGCTGTCAATAATAAACTCACTTATCCCCGAAAAATTATTATTGTCATTTAACCAAGTAACGTAAGTGCCTGTAGCGTTATACATGCTTTCAGGTAAACCAACTTGCGAACCTACAACTACATCCATTACAACCGGCGTATGATCGCTCATGTAATACAATGCGTTTGCAACAGTTGCCGACACCGCAGTATTGGTTGGCAATCCATTAACAGCGGCATTAAAATGGTTAGCGTCATTTCCAACCGACTTATATGAACCGGGTACAAAACGAACGCCACGGGAGCCATTAAGAACATTTAAGTTCGATAAAATAAAATCGAACCGATCATCTAAACCACCCGGGTTGCCACCATCGGGTTCGGAAATTAAACGTGTGCTTTGCGTATGTACATCTTTAAACAAAGAATTGTTGTTCCATGCACCAACGCGATTAATAGGATCATACAATTGTTGAGCACATGATGTAGTGGTCATCCATGACCAAGCAGGTTCCGCATTGGTATATAAATTAAAATCGCCGCCAACAATAATATTTTCTGAGCTGTTTAATCCGCTAAAAAAAGTACACATGTTTTGAACTTCTGCTAACCTTTCAGGTTCGAAGCCGGTGCTGGCTTTTAAATGCACAGAGAACATGTTTAACCAAACCGTGTCTGTTGCAGAGTTTAAATAATAAATTCTATAGCGAGTAATGTTGCGCAATGCAGTTGCAATTTGGTCTTGGCTTTGAAAATTAACTTTTGCATTGTTGTAAAATAAAACATTGTCGCTGTCAGGGCCATCAACAAAAGTTGCTCGTGAATAGTTTGGACCAAATGCAGCATTTAAACCACTGTCTAATAATAATTGGGCACCTGCAGCATCAAATATTTCTTGCGCAACTAAAATATCAGGCTTAACATAATTAATAACTTCACGTAAGTAAACATAACGTGAAGCGTATGTTCCCGTTGACGAATAGTTCATGCAATTATACGCCATAATTCTTAATGTATCTTGAGCTTGAACTTGTATTGAAATTAGTACTACTAAAATTGAAATTGATTTTTTCATAGCTGTAAATTTTATGCGAAAATAGAAAAAGGAATTGTTAAACTGAATAAAATGGCAACACTTTCTAATAAAAAAATACATTCATAAAATTCTAACAATCATGTTCAAAGTATGAATAACGATTTAGGTGAATTTTAGTGCTGAAAAAGAATATGTTGTGTGCCGTGAATAAAAGGACAAATTAATTAAAATACGGCATTGCTTTTTGACGCTTAATTTTCCAATTTAGTTTGTACATTTAAATAAAAAGCAATGCGTTTAATAATTGTATTTTTGGCGGTATTAGAATGTTCATTTTCTATTAGTCAAAATATTCATCCCGGAAGTACAATTTCTGATTTTAGAAAAGAAGTGCCGGGTTTAATTCCAATTTACAATACTTATAATGATGAATTTAGCGTTGATGAATTGTTGCAGGGATTTGCCGGCAGTTGGTATTTTGATTTTAAACGTGACACGTTACGTTCGCTTTTTTTTAGTAAAAATTTAGGAAAAGATCCTTTGCCTGAATCAACTTCATGGTTTGCCAAATTGGTGGAGGATTACACTAACGTATTTGGCACTCCTGTAGTTTCAATTATAAAAGATACTGTTTTAAATAATAATAGAATTCGAAAATCGAATACTGATACTTTGTTGCATTTTGCATGGTATGCCAATAAAACAAAATTCGCGATGGGCTTATATTTTACAGGAAATAAGCCACTAAAAATATCGAATAACGATTTGCTTAATCAAAATATTAATTCAGAGCCTACCTTAAATTATTATTTATTTAAAATTGATTGTTCGCCGTATAGCGAAGAACGTAACGATGGCGTATGGCCAATTTATATAGGAATGACTATAATGGAGTTTTCTAAGCTGCGAGGTGATCTTTTTCCGAATGGAATTGGGGTAAATGGTCAGTGGCAAAAAGATGTAATACGAGGTGGAATAAATGGAAAGCAATCTTACAATTTTAAAAGCGATAAAATAGATTGGATGCTTTGGAACTCTTATTCTGATAAAACAGACAATAAGGAATTTGAAAAATATTTACGAGCTACGCGAAAAATAATGGTTGATTACGATAAAAAATACGGTAAAGCAACACTAATTAAAAATGACACAAAACTCTCGAAAGACAACCGCACTCTTAATAAAACATTTTTTGAAGCCGAGTGGGATAGGAGTACATATATAATTAAACTTCGTTTTTCAAAATTATCGGGAAAAGGTACCGATACTTTTGTAATTGAATTAAGCGAAGGATTAAATTAGATTTTAAAGAATTCGTTTTATAATTCTTAACCTATGCGAATATTTACGCGTCTCGTTATTGTAAATTCCTTGATGATCTAAATTATCAATACGAACTTTTCCCGACGCATGAATTATGTATCCGTTAGCCAAAACAATTCCAACATGAATTATTTTCCCATCCTCATTATCAAAAAAAGCCAAATCACCTTCACGTGTTTCCTCTATAAAATCAATTGCCTCGCCAAATTCAGCTTGTTGCCAAGCATCACGCGGAATTACTTTTCCTGAAAGTAAAAAGCACATTTGAGTTAATCCGCTGCAATCAATCCCGAAAAATGATCTTCCACCCCATAAATATGGGCAATTTAAATATTCTCTTGCATATTGAGATGGTTTTAATGATTCGGTTGGAATTTGCGATTGCAAATCGGTTTTTAGCCGGTTTAAAATTCTTTCGTGAATAAAACTTCCTTTCACTAAATACATTTTTGCGCCACTAACGCTAACGGTACTTACGTCGGCAAGAGTACGACTAAAAATATTTTGCTCCAATTGGTGGTAAACGGCTTTGGTTACAGTAACAAATTGTTTATTGTCAATCCAACTTTCGTAACCATCAATTGCGATTTTTATTTTTGTCCATTTTCTTTTTTTTTCAATGATCAGAAAATGTTCGCCAAATAACAATTGTGTTACCATTTGAGAAGAGTCGGCCGGCTGTTCGCGGCAGGGCGCAATACTTACCGAACAAATTCCAAATAAAGCCGGTTCGGTATTTTTTTTAGCCATTAAAATTCAATTGGTTCATTTAAAAAGCCATTATAAAGCGCAATAATTCCTAATAAAATAATTATTGCACCAATTGTCCCATACATCCATCGAAGGCGATTTTTTATTATTTTTTTTTTAAAATTCAAATAAAACATTGCCGTCCCTTTTGATAGTACTTTTGCAGGATCGGGTAACAAACCGTGATTGGCAACTTGTGAATTGACTTCATCGGAATCAGAAAAATTATTTTTGCCCTTAAATAAAAACGGTGCATTTAATACAGAAACCAGCAATAAAAATGCGCCGGCAAAAAAAATCAAAACGATTACAAGATAATTCGCTGTCATAAAAAAAAATCCGAGTGTTTATCTCGGATTTAAAGGTAATTATTTTTCTAAATTAAGTTAGTGTGCTGCTAAATACTTGGCAACACCTTCGTGCGTGTCTTTTAAACCGTCGGCACCTTTATGCCAATCGGCCGGACAAACTTCACCGTTTTCTTCAAAAAATTGCAAAGCGTCAACCATTCTTAGCGCTTCATTTACACTTCTTCCCAATGGGAACATATTTACAACCTGGTGCATTACTACACCGCGTTTATCAATCAAAAATAATCCACGGTATGCTATCATAGGCCCGCTTGCAGTTAAAACACCGGCTTCATCATAGTGATATTCGCCGGCTAAAACACCGTAAGCATCGCTTATAGTTTTTGATGTGTCGGCAACTATCGGATAAGTTATTCCTTTTATACCGCCATGATCTTTTGACATTTGTAGCCAGCCCCAGTGGCTTTCCTCGGTATCGGTTGAGCATGCAACAACGGCAACATTTCGTTTTTCAAATTCGCTTAACGCATTTTGAAAAGCATGCAATTCGGTTGGACAAACAAACGTGAAATCCTTCGGATAAAAGAAGAATAAAACATGTTTTTTACCAATATACTGCTCAAGTGAAAAATCTTTAATAACGGACCCTCCGTCAACGATTGCGCCTGCTTTAAAAAGAGGTGCTTTTTTTCCTGTTAATACTGACATAATTAAGTGTTAAATGTGCGTTTAAATGTAATTCATTTTTCATTTCAACAAGTGAAAGGTTGAAAAAGTTTAATCTTTAAGTGATTTTTTTTAAAACATGAATTTACATTTAGGCGGTATGAAAAAAACAATCCTTTTTGGCCTCACTCTTATTTCATTGAGAATTGATGCTCAAACTATAGCCGTTTATGTGAACGATACGGTTAACTTAAGTGAAGAGCTTGTTTATACAAAATCAGATAGTACCGATGGTTATTTGTGTGCCGAATATAAAAATCATAAGGGAGTAAATGCGTGGTGCGCAAATTATTATTATTCAAAAAAATCGGGCTTAGTTAAAAACTATTATCCAAATGGAAAATTAATGAGTACTGAAGTTTATCAAGCCGGAAAAAAAACAGGAGAGTTTGCATTGTATAATCCCGATGGAAAACTGGTAGTAAAAGGCGAATTTGACAAGAATGAAAAACACGGCTTTTGGGCTTATCGGAATTATAGGTTTATGGGAAAATATCACCATGGATTAAAAGATGGCACATGGAAGGGTTTTGATAAAAATGGAAATAAGGTGAAACTGCATTTTAAAAAAGGGAAGCTCCAAATTAATAAAAATAAAGAAATAATAATGCCTCTTGTTCCAACCGTAATTTTTAATGATGGCCTTTTAAAGTAGCAAATTTCAAATTAGGCCTTTACAATAAACACAAACGGCATAACAGTTTTTACTTGATCGGTAAGTTTTTTACCGCTTAGGTTACTGCGAATATTTGTTTTTATTGAAATGCTTTTGTCTTTTTTTTGCAAATCATTAATGTAATTTAATACATATTTCATTTTTACACAATAGGTTTGTCCTTCAGCTTGCGCATTGCGTGATGCTAAAACGCCTACTAATTCACCTTTATCGTTAATGATTGGAGAGCCGCTTGAACCCGGAGCGGAGATGATGTTTAATTGATAAAACATAGTGTCATTTTTTAACCCACTTAGCGAACTAATTGCACCCTCTGTATAAACAATATCGTTTTTCGGATAACCTAGTGTGTAAATTTTTTGTGCCAAACTCACTGTTTTATCGCTAACAGAGTATGGGATTTTAGGATAAGTTTTAAAACTATTGTCGTTAATTTTTAGAAGTGCGAAATCAAGTTTGGGATTAGTAGCTACAACTTCTGCTTTGTATGAAATATTTTCTTCGCCTTGTTGTTCAATTGTTACTTGCTTTTTTACACCTAAACCGTCGCGAACGATGTGATAATTCGTAATCAAATATCCATCGTTTGAAAGCATAAAAGCAGTACCTGCTAAATTGGTTTTTTTGGTAACTGCAACATCTTTTTCAATCGCTTTAATTTTGTTTGATTCGGTTTGAATAAGTGCATTTGTTTCCTGATTATTTTTTTCAATTTCACGGCTCAATTCGGCTATATCATCCTTTAAATTACCATCAATTTTATTTCTGAAAGTGATGTGATATAATGCAACACCGCAAATTGTAATTAATAATGAAATACTAGCGGCTGCCAAAATAGGTCGCCACAAACGCGATGATTGTTTAGGTGTTATTATTTTTGATTGATTATCCCAATCCTTGATTTTATTTTTTAAAGCTTCGCGTTTATTCGATTCAATAATTCCATTGCGCAATTGAACATGAAACTCCAGTTCGTGTTCAACTTTATCATCAGATGCAATTAGCAACTCCAAAAGTTTTTTTTCTTCGACAGTAAGTTCTCCGTCAAGGTATTTTTCAATTCTATTATTTAATTCTTCGCGAGACATGTAAGTTTTATTTTTTTAATTTATCCCCTGTCATTTATTAAAACAAGTTTTTTAAAGCGATTAAAGCACTTGTATTTTTGATTTTTTGCATTGTCAGCATTTGTATACCCGAATTTTAATGCAATTTCTTCCATACTTAATTTTTGATAGAAAAAGTCTTTCAAAATGGTTGAACAGGGTTGACCCAATTGTGAAAGTGATTTTTCAATTTTTTCTAAAAATCGTTCTTTCTCAACATGCGCCTCTACATCTTCCTCTACATCCTCAGTATCCATCGATTCTTTTAATTTCAATACTCCTTCATACTGTAATTTACGCAATCTTTTTAGCCATAAATTTCTTGCAACCGAATACAAATAAGTTGAAATAGAACAACTCAATGTAAAATCGCTTTGGTTCATTTTTTCATAAAATACAATGAACGTTTCTTGGTAAATATCTCTGGCATCCTCTTCATCCCCATGATTTGCTAAAATCATTTTTGCTATTAAGGAATAATTTTCCTTATACACTTTTCGGTAAATAAACTCATTACCAAGCTTAAGTTGTGCTATTTCCGAATCGGTGTTACTCACGTTTTTTATCATTCGCTCGTGTTTTTGTATTCCAATATTATGAAAAAGTAACCCCAATTGAGTTGAAAATTTTAATTTTTTGCATAAATATTTCAAAAACTATTGTAAAGAAGGCTTGAAAATGCGGTTTTTAGGCTTATTGTTAGCATTATCGGTATGATGTTAATTCAATTGGACTATTGGATGCGAAAATCGCCTTTAATTTGAAACCCATAATAACAGTTATGGAAAATTTAAATGCCTTATGTTCTCAAGTTAGAAGAGACATTATTCGAATGGTATCGGCTGTACAAAGTGGTCACCCCGGTGGTTCTTTAGGATGTGTCGAATATTTTGTTGCTCTTTACAAAAATATTCTTCACCACAATCCAAAACAATTTTCTATGGATGGAAAAAATGAAGATATTTTCTTTTTATCAAATGGTCATATTTCGCCTGTTTGGTATAGTGTACTTGCGCGCAGCGGTTATTTTGATGTAAAAGAACTTGCAACTTTTAGAAAGCTTGATAGTCGTTTACAGGGGCATCCGGCTATTGCCGAACATTTACCGGGAATACGCATGGCAAGCGGGTCTTTAGGCCAAGGTTTATCGGCAGCCATAGGTTGTGCAATTACTAAAAAATTAAATAATGACGATAAACTGGTTTATTCGTTACACGGCGATGGTGAATTACAGGAAGGTCAAATTTGGGAGGCGGCCATGTTTGCGGCACATCGCAAAATTGACAACATTATTGCTACCATTGACTATAACGGTCGCCAAATTGATGGTGATGTAAACAATGTGCTTTCTTTAGGAAATTTAAAAGATAAATGGCTTGCATTTGGTTGGACGGTGATGGAAATGAACGGAAACGACCTGCAAGAAGTAATTAAAGGATTAACTACCGCTAAAAATTTTACCGGAAAACAAAAACCGATTGTAATATTAATGCGAACCGAAATGGGAATGGGCGTTGATTTTATGATGGGTACCCATAAATGGCATGGGTCGGCTCCGAACGCCGAACAAACTCAAAAAGCCTTAGCTCAATTGAAAGAAACATTTGGTGATTATTAATTGAAAAGAAAAATAATAATATTAATTTTATTTTTTGCGTTTAACGTTAGTGCGCAACAGGTTAGTAAACCCGTAACCCGGTTATTGTTTATTTTCGACTATTCGCATTCCATGAATGCAAGTTGGGACAACAGTACACGTATAGCAATTGCAAAAAAATTAATTACGCGTGCGGTTGATTCGTTAAGCAGTGTTAAGGATATAGAATTAGCACTTCGAATTTATGGGCATCAAACTCCCTTACGCCCCGATTTTCAAGATTGCAAAGACAGTAAGCTTGAAGTTCCTTTTGGTCCAAATAATCATCAAGAAATTAAAAACAAAATAAGTTACAACTATCCGAAAGGAACAACGCCAATTGCGTATTCGTTAGAACAAGCCGGTGGGGATTTTCCTATGTGCAAAGAGTGTAGAAATGTTATTGTTTTAATAACCGATGGTATAGAAGCGTGTGATGGCGACCCTTGCGCAATTGCAAAAGCGCTTCGTTCAAAAGGAGTAACGGTAAAACCATTCATAATTGGAGTAGGACTAGATCTTTCCTATTTAAAACAATTGGAATGTATTGGAAATGTCTTTGATGCTTCGAATGAAAACGCATTTCAAAACACTTTAAAAATAGTAATTGATCAGGCAGTAAACAATACAACCGCGCAGGTAAATATTAATGATATTTATAAAAAACCTACAGAGACAAATGTCGCTTATACAATTTATGATCAAAATACAGACAAAGAAAGATACCATTACATGCATACAATGAATAGGTACAATAGCCCTGATACCATTTCGCTCGATGCAGTAACTACTTATAAATTGGTTGTGCATTCAATACCACAAGTGATTAAAGAAAATATTATTTTAAAACCCGGCATTCATAATGTTATTGAAGTTGATGCTCCACAAGGAAAATTGGAAATTCGTACTAAAAACAATCCGAAAATAATTACGCATACATCGGCAATTGTGCGAAAAAAATCTGGCATGAATACTTTACACGTTCAACAAATTGGTACTACCGAAAAGTACATAGTTGATTCGTACGATTTGGAAATTTTAACGTTACCTAGAATTTATATAAACAATGTTGCAATTAAACAAAGTGATTTAAATGTTATTGAAATTCCCGCACCCGGTTTATTAAAACTCTCACTTTTAAATATTGGTTTTGCCGGTATTTATGTTTTTGAAGAAGGGAAAGAAAAATTTGTTTGTAACATTAATTCAGAATTAAAAATGCAAGAATTTGGGTTACAGCCCGGCAAATATAAATTGGTGTATAGAAATAAAAAAAAGCAAAAAACTTTATACACAATTGAAAAATATTTTACAATTTCTTCATCACAAATTTTAACGATTAATTTATAACACCGAATGGAAGTTTACGAAGTACAAAATGAAAAAGATACCCGAAGTGGTTTTGGCGACGGGTTGTTAGAACTCGGAAGAAATAATTCAAATGTAGTTGCTTTATGTGCCGACTTAACCGGGTCGTTAAAAATGGATGCTTTTGAAAAAGAATTCCCTGAACGGTTTTTTCAGGTAGGAATTGCCGAAGCAAACATGATTGGCTTAGCTGCGGGTATGACTATTGGTGGAAAAATTCCTTTTACGGGAACATTTGCTAATTTTTCTACAGGTAGAGTTTATGATCAAATCAGGCAAAGTGTAGCGTATTCTGAAAAAAATGTGAAAATTTGCGCATCGCATGCAGGATTAACCTTGGGCGAAGATGGTGCAACGCATCAAATTTTAGAAGATATCGGAATGATGAAAATGTTGCCGGGAATGGTAGTTATTAATCCGTGCGATTATAATCAAACAAAAGCGGCTACACTTGCAATAGCCGAATATTTTGGTCCCGTTTATTTAAGATTTGGTCGTCCAAAAGTTCCAAATTTCACACCGGTAAATCAAAAATTTGAAATCGGTAAGGCAATTGTAATGCACCAGGGTGTTGATGTGACTATTATCGCAACCGGTCATTTAGTTTGGGAAGCGCTAAAAGCAGCAAAAGTATTAATGCAAAAAGGCATTAACCCCGAAATAATAAATATTCATACCATTAAACCTTTAGATAAAACAGTTGTCTTAAACTCGGTAATGAAGACGAAATGTGTTGTTACAGCCGAAGAACATCAAATTGCCGGAGGATTGGGTGAAAGTATTGCCGGAGTTTTGTCTCAGCATTTTCCCGCTCCGCTCGAATTTGTTGGTGTAAATGACAGCTTTGGTGAAAGCGGTACGCCGGCCGAGTTAATGAAAAAGTATGGTCTCGATGCGTCAAATATTGTCGAGGCCGCTCGAAAAGTAATTTCGCGTAAGTAACGCACACGTTAGTCTTCCTAAATATTAATTAATTGGAAGATAAAGAAATTCTTGAGCTATTTCGCAATGGAAGTGAAAATAAAGCTTTCAAAATTTTGATGCAAAAGTATCAAGAAAGAATGTATTATTCCATTCGAAGAATGATTCAAAATCACGATGATGCTGATGATGTTTTGCAAAATGCTTTTATAAAAGCATGGACAGCACTTAAAAATTTTAGAGAAGATTCAAGTTTATACACCTGGTTGTATCGTATTGCGATAAATGAAACACTAAATTTTATTGAAAAATCAAAAAGACTAACTCAAATTCATTCCGAAAAGTTAAACCCTATTTGTTTTACGAATTCAGAAGGTGATTCTGCACTGCAAAATAGTGATTGGATTTTACATCAATTAAATGAAGCGATATCTTTTTTACCCGAAAAACAAAAGCTGGTTTTTAATTTAAGATATTTTGATGAAATCCCCTATGCACAAATGGAAAAAATTTTAGATACTTCTGAAGGAGCTTTAAAGGCATCTTTTCATCATGCTGTCGCTAAAATTGAAGAATATTTAAAACAGATTAAACCTTAGTAAAAATCAATTGTCCAATAAAAAATGAACGATAATTTGGTATATAGCGAACTTCTTAATCTGAACTGCCCTTTTGTTATACAATCCTTGTCAAACATTAGCAATAAAAAACCAAAAGTTCCTCAGGGTTATTTTAATGATTTGCCGCGCCAAGTTGAGCTACGAATTAATGAAGCACCGATATTATTTTCTATTCAAAAAAAAGAAATCAATTCTGCTCCCGCGAATTACTTTGAAAATATTAAAATGCCAACACCGGCAGTAGAAAAAAGAAATCGTTTCGAAAATTTATTTAAATTGGCAATTGCTGCCGGTGTAACACTTTTAATTTTTGTTTCCATCTATTTTTTTAAATTTAATAATTCAAATGAAAAATTCAATGTCGAAAATCCTCATTCAACCATTAACATGGTTTTTTTAACTGATGAATTAACGCTCGATGATCTCGAAAACTACTATGCTGAAATAACTGCCAACCTAAATCAAATAGTGCATAACGAAGAAATTAACTATTTAATAAACGAATATGAAATCTATGAATCAGACTACACAAACTAAATGCGGAAGATTAATCTTTTTATTGATATTAATGTTTCCGCTTACGCTTTTTGCTCAACCTCAAAAAGGCAATAAGGGCAAACCTAAAAGGGAAAATATCGAAGCACAAAAAATTGCATTTATAACAAGGGAACTTGATTTGTCATCAGAAGAGGCGCAAAAATTTTGGCCGGTATATAATCTGTTTTCTAAAGATAGACAGGAGTTGCGTAAGCAAAAACGCGACGCTATGAATTCGGGTAAAAAACCCGAAGATTTGAGCGATGTTGAGTTGTCAAAAATGATGGAAACAGTTATGGCTGTTAAACAAAAGGAATTGGATCTCGAAAAAAATTACCATACTAAATTTTTAAATGTTTTACCGGTGGCAAAAGTTGCTAAACTATATAGAGCAGAAGAAAAATTTAAACGCATTCTTTTAGAAAAAATAAGTAAAAACGGCAAAGGTACTAACAAGGGAAATCAGGAAAATGACAATGATTAGGCACTTTTAATTTATTTTTATAACTTTGCCGAATGATAAAGCAGCTGCTCACATTAATTCTTCTTCTGTTTTTCGTGTCGCAGTTAAAAGGTCAACCCTATAGAGGCGATATTCAATTTGATTTAGCTGTTGGTGGTACGCTTTTTTCTGTTCCCAATTCTATAAACGTTAATAATATTCCATCCACTTTTGCATCTACTTACAAGTTCGACGGTAGTTATTCAATTGCTAATCCTTTATCAATTGGTTTTTCAGTTGGCGTGTTACAGTTCAAAACTAATAATGATTCGAATTCAGTTTTTATTAAAGCAAACTCTTCGGTATTTCTTTTTTTATCAAATGTAAAATTGATTAACAATAAAAAATTTACTCTTAGCATCGGCACAGGAATTGGTGGAAATAAATTCAGTTATGAAAAGGGTGAATTGGTTGATTCAGTTTTAGCAATTGGAAAAGTAATTACAACAGGACAATCGTTTTTATTAAATTTTCAAGCCAATTGGTATTTCTCAAAACATATTGGTGTTTTTATTCGTCCTCAGTTTATGGTAAATGGTGGCTTAGTAAAGTCGTTTACCGTGAATGGAAAATCTCTTCCTGAGTTAAGCAGTCAGTCACTTGGTTCAATTAGTTTTAGTTTTCGCGGTATTTCGGCGCAAACAGGCATAAGTTTTAAATTTTAGTATGTCTTCTCAACGCGAACTTTTTTTTAGACACGTTGCTCAAACAAGCGATTTTCCGATGGCATTAGAAATTTCTCATGGCTCAGGCAATTACTTAGTTGATGTTAATGGTAAAAAATACATCGATTTTATTTCGGGAATTTCTGTTTCAAATTTGGGTCATAATCATCCAAAAATCGTAGCAGCAATTAAAAATCAAGTCAACAAAAATTTACATACAATGGTTTATGGCGAGTATATTAATGCCCCTCAGGTACAACTGGCCTCTGAATTAGCAAAACATTTACCCGTAAATTTGAATTCTGTTTATTTTGTGAATTCTGGCAGCGAGGCGGTTGAGGGTGCCATGAAACTGGCAAAAAGATTTACCGGTCGAAAAAAAATCATATCCTTTCTTCATTCGTATCATGGCTCAACACAAGGGGCACTGTCATTAGGCGGAAATGAAAATATGCGAAATGCTTTTGAACCATTACTGGATGGAATGATTCGGATGCGTTATAATTGCTTTGAAGATTTAGATAATATTGATTCAACCATTGCTGCGGTATTTGTAGAACCCATTCAAGCTGAAGCCGGCGTTATTTTGCCTGAAATTGGTTATTTGCAAAAACTGCGTGAGTGCTGTAGTCGTTATAATGTATTGTTAATTTTTGATGAAATTCAAACCGGTTACGGAAGGCTGGGAAAATTATTTGCTATTGATGAATTTTCTATAATTCCTGATGTTTTATTATTAGCGAAAGGATTTGGCGGAGGAATGCCATTAGGAGCTTTTATTTCTTCAAAGGAAATTATGAATTCTTTTACGAATAACCCTGTTCTTGGACACATATCTACATTTGGCGGAAATCCTGTTTGTTGCGCAGCTTCATTGGCAATGTTAAGGGAAATTACCCAAACTAATTTACTAAGTGAATTGCGCAATAAATCGGAATTGATTCGTTCTCGAATTAATTCAAACAATATCATGGCAATTAGAAATAAAGGGCTAATGTTTGCTGTTCAGCTCAAAAATTTTGAAACTGTACAACGTACAATTCAAACTGCATTAAATAAAGGGCTTATTGTTGATTGGTTTTTGTATAACAATTCAGCAATTCGATTAGCGCCACCGTTAACGATTACTGAAATTGAAATTGAGAAAGCAATCCAAATTTTAAATGAAAGTTTAAATTCTTAAACCGATTAAAAGTATATCGTCATTTTGTTCAAACGACATCATCCAATCATTTATGGTATTGTCTAAAATCTTACATTGTTCGTTTAACGGCATTGACGAAATTTTTTGTATTGTTTCTTCGAGTTGTTTATACTTGAATTTTTTTCCTCTCGGTCCGCCAAATTGATCGGCATATCCGTCAGTAAATGTATATATCATATCTCCTTTTTGAAGCGATATGCTTTTCGTTGAAAACGGTTTGTGGTTTACAAAAAATCCAATTGGTTGTTTGTCGGCCTTTAATTCTATCAATTCTTTATTTCGAACTAAGTAAAAACCATTATTAGCGGCCGAATATGTTAAAGTCATTTTGTCGCGGTCAATTACGCAAAGTATCATATCCATACCATCTTTATTTTCGCCTTCAGCTCCGGTTTGCTTTAATGCATCAATAATTTTTTCACGAATTTCATTAAGTGCTTTTCCCGGATCAATCGTGTTTTTTTCGTTAATGATTTCATTTAAGAAGGATGTTCCAAGCATTGTCATAAATCCGCCGGGAACACCATGTCCCGTACAATCACAAGTTGCGTAAATAATCAGATTTTCTTTTTTTCCAATCCAATAAAAGTCGCCACTAACAATGTCTTTTGGTTTAAACAAAACAAATGCGTCACGCATTATGGTGTTAAAATCTTTGTCGTCGGGTAAAATGGAATGCTGAATTTTTTGGGCATAATTAATACTGTCCTTTATATCGTGTAAGGCAACCGATAACTGCGAGTTTGCTACACTTAATTCTTGTGTTCGAAGTGTAACTTTTTCTTCCAATATTTTTTTTTCCTTCGCCAATTTTGCAGTACGCCATTTGAAAATACTCACAATTGTAACGAATAAAAATAATCCAACGATTATACGAAACCACCAAGTTTGCCAATAAGGATGCAATATTGTAAATTTAAATTCGTAGTCATTCTTACTCCAAATATTATCACTATTAATCGCTTTTACTTTGAAATTGTATTTGCCCGGTGGAATGTTTGTAAAATCGGCTTCATTTTTATCGCTTAAAGGTGTCCATTCGTTATTTAAGGGTTCCAATATGTAAGTGAATTGAACATGATCAATGGTTAATGCTTGAAAATAAAATGTTAAATGATTGTCATAATAATTGAATTCCGGATTTATCGGTAACGAAGATTTTTCGTCCGTAGTAATGCCCATGTTTTTCCATTCCGGATTTAAAAAATTTAATTTTATATTGTTCAATACAAGTGATGGTGGAGTCGTGTTTCGATAGTCAAAAAACGGGTTGTATTTGGTCATACCGTTGTTTGAACCTATCCATATATTATTTGATTTATCAACGAATAATCCGTTTTGATTAATTTCTGTTCCTAATAACCCGTTTGTTTCATTGTATAATTTTATTGAAACAATATTTAGTTTAGAATCGAATTTTATTTTGTTGAGGCCAACTCCTGTGCCTATCCATAAATTATTTTGCTTGTCAGTACTTACTGCTTGAATGTTGTTAGAGCATAATTTATCTTTTTTATTAAATGATTTAAAATTCAAACCGTCAAAAACTGTAATGCCGTTTTCATAATTTCCAAAAATAATGTTACCCGATAAATCTTCACCTATGCTTTGAACGGTATTGTCTCCAAGCCCATTTTTCGTAGTGTAGGATTTAAAAATTTTATCACGGTAACATAAAACACCGGCTCTGTTTAAAGCAATCCAAAGTCTATTTTTTGAATCTTTATAAATAGTCATAATATCTTTGTTTGTAAAGCTTTTGTCACTTGATAATTCAGTCAGATTGCTGTTTTTTTCTAACCACAAACCATTTCCGTAAGTTGCAATAATCATCGAACCATCATTTAACTCTGCCAATCCTGTTACAGTTGAAAAGGGTGTTTTTCCTACGCCTTTTATTTGTCTTTTAAATTGATATCGACCATTAATATTTTCAATTACCACTAAACCTTCACTTGAATTATTTAAACCTGCATAAATTTCATTTTTTGCAGTTTTGTGAATGCACAAAATATTGCTTTGGTTTATTTTCGGAATATCAACTTTTGAAATTGTAATTCCGTCGTAAACATTTAATCCATTTCCAGCAGTTCCAATAAGCATATTATCATCGGTGTCTTTACAAAATACAGTAATGTTGTTATCACTTAATCCATCTTGTTTATCATAAGTGGTAAAAGCCTCGTTAATAAAAACATTAATGCCATTTATTGTTCCAACCCAAAGTCTTCCGTCGTTATCAAAACCAAGCGAATAAATTGTATTTGAAGTTAATCCGTTTTTAACCCTGTAATAAGCGCGTTTACTCCCATTAATTTTTACCAATTGGTTATCTGTAGCAATCCAAAAATTATGGTGCTTATCTTGTTTAATTGACGAGATAAATTCGTTCGAAATAAATTCATCTTCAAAGTGTAAAAACTTTCCATTCTTATTTAAGTACCACAATCCTTTTCCGGGTGTGCCGGCCCAAATTATTCCTTGTTTATCGCAGTAAATTGAAAATACAGTTAAATTGGAAAAATTTGCATCGTTATGCCGTTGAAACTTTCCGTCTTTAAAATAAAAAACTCCTTTTTCTTTTGAGCCAAACCAAATAGTGCCTGTTTTATCTTCTGTTATCGAAAAATAATCTGTTGTTTCCAATCCATTTTTCGAATCAAAAGTGGTGAATTTACCTCCCTCAAGCATTGTAATTCCATTTTGAGTAGCAAACCACATTCGGTTTTTTCCGTCTCTGTAAATCCCATTTACTATATCATTTCCTAATCCATTTTTTGAACTGTAAGTAATAAATTTCGATCCATTAAATTTCGATACACCAAACCCATTTGTTCCAATCCATAAATTTTTATCGTTGTCTTCGTAACAACATAAAACATCACTTCCGGCCAATCCTTCGCGCGAAGTATAATTTAAAAATGTATTTCCATCATACTTGCTTAATCCGCCTTGAGTCGAAATCCACATAAATCCTTTCGAATCGCAATAAATGTTGTTTATGAAAGGATTTGGCAACCCGTTTTTAGTAGTGAAGTGTTTAAAATTGTATTGTTGAGAAAAGGAATTAAACGAAATGAAAAGAAAAAAGGCAAAAATTATTTTTCTTCTTAATATAGCTTTTGTTGTATTTGTGTTTTTTGTAGTAATTGTATTTTTGTTTTTGATGTAAATTTGAGTTTTTTATTGCTAAACTCGAATTTTAAAATTTTTCTGTCAAATTATTTAGGTGTATTAATATAAAATAAAAAATTATAATGACAATGTTACTCAACGGTTCTTGTAACGTAGGGTTTGGCTAAAAATAATCAATCAAACAATAATATTTGTATTTGTTAGGAACAAAAAAACCCGCCATAAGCGGGTTGTGATGGGAAAAATAATCTATTCTTTAATAAATCGTTTAATGGCTTGTCCTTTCGTTGTAATAATATGAACATTGTAAACCCCAACCGAAAAATTCTTAGTGTCTACATTCATTCGGCTTGAATTGTACTGTTGTGTATAAACAGTTTGCCCAAACAAATTAGTGATATAAATATTTTGAATTTCATCATTTCCTAAATAAAGTATTGAAACAAGGTCATAAGCCGGATTTGGATAAACAACAAATGAATTTGATAAATTAATTTGTTGTACGCCATTTGAAATTGATGGTGTTCGTGATCTGATATTCGACCTCGATGTACTAACTCCCGCTCTTGTAGGATTACAGGTGGTTCCTGTTAAAATTTTTACTCGCCATGACCCCGCCGGAAATAATGCTGAATCAATATCTGTAAAATTTAATGTTGATGTTGGTATTGTATCTATGGCTACCCAAGGCAAACCCGTGCTGTCTTGCCTAAGCATTACAAATGAGGTTGAAATAGGTGAAGTGCTTTCAATTGAATAATCATTCCAATTAAATTGACCGGTAACCGGCTCGCCGCAATACATAGTTTGATGATAATTACTCATCGAACTAATTGCGCCCAAGGTATCACGTACTGCCAATTTATACCGCGTATTTGATACATTTGGATCAAACGTCAAGTCGGTATATTCGCTTAAGCTATCGAAAGGAACTGTCGCAATTGAGTCATAACTTCCAAAGGAATTTACTCGATAAACAATAAAATAATCGGCATCAGTGTATGATGTTTTATCCCAATAAATAATATTATAGGTTGAATTTAAATCTACTGTTACTAAACAAATATCAGGTGTGGCCGGCTGTGCAAACGAATTAGAACTCGTGAGCATTATTAAACCGGAAATTAATAGTGTATATAAGGCGTTCATTTTTAGCACGAATTTGGTATCTAAAATAAACGATTTTATTTGAAAAAAGTTGGATGCGTTAATTGTATTATTAACGCATCAACTTGTATTTTAATGCAAATAGATTAAGCGTGTTCTTTATTTGTTTCCGGTTTTGGAAGAAGAACTTTTCTGCTTAATTTCCACTTTTGATTTTTAGGGTCTTTCCCAATCACTTTAAACTCAACCTCATCGCCTAATTTAAGGGCGTCCTCAACTTTATCCAATCTGCGCCATTCAATTTCGCTGATGTGCAATAAACCATCTGTTCCGGGTAGTATTTCAACAAAAGCCCCGAACGGTTGAATGTTCTTGACTTTTCCTTTATAAATAGCTCCTGATTCAACTTGTGGGGGGAAAGCAATTAATTTAACACGACGAATAGCCTCGTCTAAACCTTCTTTATTACTACTTGCGATTTGTACTTTTCCTTGGTTGTCAATTTCCTCAATAGTAATTGTGGTTCCTGTAGTTCGCTGAATTTCCTGAATAACTTTTCCCTGCGGACCAATAATTCCACCAATTGTATCTTGCGGAACCATAAATTCAACAATACGAGGAGCATGTGGCTTGTAGTCTTCACGGGGTGCGTTAATCGTTTTCATCATCTCACCTAAAATATGAATACGTCCTTGTCGAGCTTGCTCTAATGCTTTTGCTAAAACTTCGTAAGAAAGCCCATCAACTTTAATATCCATTTGGCAAGCTGTTATTCCGTCGGTTGTACCGGTTACTTTAAAGTCCATATCTCCTAAATGATCCTCATCTCCTAAAATATCAGATAGCACCGAGTACTTTCCTGTATTATCAGTTATTAGTCCCATCGCTATTCCTGATACCGGTTTTTTCATTTTTATACCACCATCTAAAAGCGCTAATGTGCTTGCGCAAACAGTAGCCATTGATGATGAACCGTTGCTTTCTAAAATCTCACTTACTAATCTAATTGTGTATGGGTTAGATTCATCAACCGGAATCATTGGTTTAATAGCTCTTAGGGCTAAATTTCCATGTCCAACTTCACGTCGACTAGTGCCTCGCATTGGTCGGGCTTCACCGGTTGAAAAGGGTGGAAAATTGTAATGAAGAATTACCTTTTCGGTTCCATCAAAAATAACACCGTCAATTTCCTGCTCGTCCATTTTACCTCCTAAGGTCAAAGTTGTAAGCGATTGTGTTTCGCCTCTTGTAAACAATGATGAGCCGTGTGGGCTTGCTAAAACATCTATTTCACAAGTTATTGGGCGAATTTGAGAGGTATTACGACCATCTAAACGAATTCCTTCATCCAATATCATTCTACGCATGGCTTCTTTTTCAACATCATGGTAATAGGTTTTAATCATTCCTTTTTTCTCATCCAATTCATTCTCATTAAACTGAGAGCAAAAATCATCTAATATTTTAGAGAACGCTTCGTGACGATTTTCTTTAGAAGAACCTGATTTTGCTACGGCATAAATTTTATCATAAGTTTCAGATTTAACCTTTTTGCGAAGTTCCTCATCATTGGTTTCATGCGAATAGGTTCTCTTAACTCCTTTTGAAGATGATTCTAAGCTCATTTCACTTAGAATAGCAACTTGCTTTTTAATTGCATCATGGGCAGTTTTTATTGCTGTAATCATTACGTCTTCACTAACTTCCTTCATTTCACCTTCAACCATCATAATATCTTTTGCTGTTGCAGCAACAATTAAATCGAGTGTGGCACGGCTCAAGTCACTCCTTTTAGGATTAACAATATAGTTGCCGTCAATTAAAGCCACACGAACTTCACTAACCGGGCCGTTAAATGGAATATTTGAAACAGCCAATGCCGCGCCTGCGGCGAGGCAAGCTATTGAGTCCGGAAGTACTTCTTCATCAGTTGAAAATAATTGAACAATTACCTGAGTTTCAGCATGATAATCATCAGGAAATAAAGGTCTTAAAGCCCTATCAATTAAGCGACTTATTAAAATTTCATAGTCACTTGGACGACCCTCACGTTTTAAAAATCCTCCCGGAAAACGACCTGCTGCTGCAAATTTTTCTTTGTATTCAACTGTTAAAGGCATAAAGTCGATTCCTTCTTTTGCTTCTGCTGCAGAGCAAACAGCAGCTAAAAGCATAGTTTTTCCTTGACGAATTACAACAGAGCCGTCGGCCTGTTTCGCCATTTTACCCGATTCGATAGTAATTGGCAATGAGCCGTTACCAAGATCGATGGTTTTTTTGATTAGTGGTTTCATATTGTTGTGTTTAGATAAAAAGAAAGGCAATCATCTTTCGACAATTGCCTCCCCGTTTTAATAAATTTATAATTTGTTATTTACGTATATTCAAATCTTTAAGGATTTGACGATACTTCGTAATGTCTTTTGCTTTTAAATAATCCAATAAGCTTTTGCGTTTACCAACCAAGGTAACCAAAGCTTTTTGAGTTGCCTTGTCATTTTTGTTTACCTGAAGATGCCCGGTTAAATGAGAAATTCTTTCGGTAAACAAAGCAACCTGACCTTCAGTACTTCCGGTGTTTTTTTCGGCACCACCAAATTTTTTGAAAATCTTTGTCTTTTCTTCTTTAGTAATTTGCATTGTGTACAATAATTTTTTAAGGGTGCGAAGTTACTCTTTTTCCTGATTCAACCAACAACTAGCTAAAAAATAAGTCGAGACTTAGTGATACTTGTTTTTTAAGATCTTTTCGTTCAACTATGTAATCTAAAAACCCATGTTCAAGAACAAATTCACTGGTTTGAAAACCTTCGGGTAAATCACGACCAATGGTTTCTTTTACAACGCGCGGCCCGGCAAAACCGATTAAAGCCTTTGGTTCGGCAATATTAATGTCGCCCAACATTGCAAAACTTGCGGTTACACCACCAGTTGTAGGGTCAGTTAAGATACTGATATAAGGAAGTTTTGAATCGGCAAGTTGTGCCAATTTAGCTGATGTTTTTGCCATTTGCATAAGGGAATATCCGGCTTCCATCATACGTGCACCGCCTGATTTTGAAATAATAATAAAGCCACATTTTTTCTTTATCGCTTCATCAATTCCGCGGCAAATTTTTTCTCCAACCACCGAACCCATAGAGCCACCAATGAAGCCAAAATCCATTGAGCAAATAATGGTTTCTTTTCCCTCAATTTTACCTATGGCTGTTTTAAGAGCATCTTTAAGCCCCGATTTTTTTATTGTATCTTTTATTCGATCGGTATATTTTTTAGTATCAACAAAACCAAGTGGGTCGCCACTGATAAGATTTGGAGCAATTTCTTTGTATTTATGATCATCAAAGAGAATATCGAAATAATTTTCGGCGCTAATTTTTTCGTGATACTGACATTTGCTACAAACCCAGTAATTGTTCATGTGATCATCAGATGTCATTACTTCACTACACTCAGGACATTTATACCAAAGCCCTTCGGGAGTCTCTTTTTTGTCTTTCGTTGAAGTAGTAATTCCTTCTTTAACCCTTTTAAACCATCCCATAATTTAGTGATTTATGTTTTTTTTTACATAAGTAACCTGCCCGTTACTTATGCAATAGTAATTGAATTATCTAAATAAACATCTTGTATGGCATTTAATAAAGCAACGCCATCTTTCATTGGTTTTTGGAAGGCTTTTCTTCCTGAAATTAATCCATGACCACCGGCACGCTTATTAATTACAGCGGTTTTTACAGCATCTTGCAAATCACTTTGACCACTACCGGTAGAAGCACCACCGGAATTGATTAAACCAATACGCCCCATGTAGCAATTTGCGACTTGGTATCGAGTTAAATCAATCGGGTGATTGGTTGTTAAATCTGAATAAACTTTTTTATGCGTTTTTCCGAAATTAAGAGCATTATATCCTCCATTATTTTCGGGTAATTTTTGCTTAATAATATCGGCTTGAATAGTTACACCGAGATGATTTGCCTGAGAAGTTAAGTCAGATGAAGTGTGATAATCAATACCATCTTTTTTGAAACCTGGATTTCGTAGGTAGCACCAAAGAATAGTAGCCATACCCAACTCATGAGCTCTTTCAAAGGCTTTTGCAACTTCAACTATTTGTCGAGCCGATTCGTCGCTTCCGAAATAAATCGTTGCTCCAACTGCAGCAGCTCCCATTCGCCAAGCTTCATCAACTGAACCAAACATGATTTGATCAAATTTGTTGGGATAACTCAAAAACTCGTTGTGATTTATTTTTACAATGAAAGGAATCTTGTGAGCGTATTTGCGAGACACACTTGCTAAAACGCCATAAGTAGAAGCAACGGCATTGCAACCACCCTCAATAGCCAATTTAACAATATTTTCAGGGTCAAAATATAACGGTTCAGGGGCAAACGAAGCTCCGGCGGAATGTTCGATTCCCTGATCAACCGGTAAAATAGAAACATAACCTGTTTTTGCTAAACGCCCGTGATTATAAATTGCTTCAATATTTTTTAACACTTGATTATTTCTATTAGTAGGAGCAAACATTCGATCAACGAAATCGGAACCCGGTAAATGCAATTGAGATTTTAAAACTGTTTTTGAGGAATGTTTAAGTAGAAAGTCAGCGTCTTTTCCTAAAATTTCATGTATGTTATTCATAGTAATTAATGGGCAACAAATCTATGAAAATTGGGGAAGTAACTTTAATGAAATATTTTAATAAGAGTTCAAATTCATCATTTGCGACATAAACTTAAGGTAATTTTGCTAAATTGATTTAGTAATGTAAGTTAATCATAATAAGACGGTTATATTCGTTATAAATAAACAAATATCTCGTAACTTATTTTTTTATCAAACTTTTATAAACGAAAATTTCTTTTTCTTATATTTGGTGAGGCTTAATTTAATTCATGCGAATTTCTTTTTTTACAATAGCACTTTTGTGCTCACTAAAGTTATTTAGTCAGGCTAGGTTTGTTATTAATAACAATGCGTTTGTAGTTATTGATAACGGCGGAAAAGTTGTAATTCAAAATAACGCAACAAATGCGGTTACAACTTTGGGTACCGGCGGAAATATTGTTAGTGAAAACGAAATAGATCAATTGATTTGGATGATTGGTACATCTACCGGTACCTATACTGTACCTTGGACAGGGAGTGCCGCATTTATAAAAATTCCTCTTTCTGTAAATATCACTGCTGCCGGTACAGGTGTTGGTAAACTCAATTTATCTACTTATCCCGGCTCTACTTGGGACAATAATACTTATAGGCCAAGTGACGTGACACACATGAATGATTTAGCCACCGGCGTGGTTAATAATTCACGAAATGTGATAGATCGATTTTGGATTATTGATGCAAATGGTTATACAACTAAGCCTACTGCAACATTGTCTTTTAATTATATTGATGCGGAACATTTAGCTGCTGGAAATACAATTACAGAGGCAAATTTAGGAGCCCAACGCTTTAATAATACGTTAAATATTTGGGGCGATTATTTGCCTGCAGGAGTTGATAATAGCGTAACCAATGTTGTTAGCGGAGTAAATACTTCGCCTGCTAATTTTTTTAGAAGTTGGACTTTAGTTGATAATACATCACCACTACCGTTAGAGTTACTTTCATTTAGTGGAAATTGTGAAGAAGGGGCTTTCATTAAATGGTCAACTGCGTCTGAGGTGAACAATAACTATTTTACAATTGAAAAAAGTGAAGATGGGTTTACGTACGAGTATTTAACAATGGTTTATTCAGCCGGAAATTGTGGGTGCATTCAGTCTTACGAATATTTTGATAATACTTTTGATGGAATGAGTTATTATCGGTTAAGCCAAACCGATTTTAATGGTGCCACCGAACAATTAGGTGTTATTGATTTAAATTGTGACGACAATAATTATACGGTTAATCCATTTACTGATGATGGCAACGGCGGATTGATTTTTACAAGCGATAAAAATCGAGAGGCAACAATTGCATTGTACGATGCGGTCGGGAAAATGGTTTACAAAAATGATTTAACTATTGCGCAAGGAAAGTCGTTTTATTATTTACCATTTATAGGAATTGAGACAGCATTTTATTTATTAAAAGTTGCCACAAAAAATGAGGCAATAAAAACCTTTAAACTCTATTTGCGATGAAAGCGAAAAGAATTATTACGTGTACAACGTTGTTGATTGCAATTAACGTAAGTGCGCAAAACGTTGGTATAAATTCAACCGGAGCGGCCCCTCTCGCATCGGCTATGTTAGATGTTGATGCAACAAATAAAGGAATATTAGTACCACGAGTGGCTTTAACAGCAACTAACGCTGCAGGGCCAATTGCAGCTCCGGCAACTTCTTTGTTGGTTTACAATACAGCAACAGCAAGCGCCGGCAGTACAGCCGTATCACCGGGTTATTATTATTGGGACGGATTAATTTGGCAAAGATTTTTTAACACAGGCACAGCATGGTCGTTAACCGGAAATTATGGAACAGTTGCAGGAACTAACTATATAGGCACTAACGATGCAATTGATTTTGTTTTAGCAACAAATTTAATTGAAAGAGGAAGAATTACATCTGCCGGTAATTGGGGAATAGGAACAACTGCACCAACCTCGAGATTACATGTTGTAGCAACAGCCCAAACTGCAGTAACCGGAAATATAGCTGCTCAAGGCTCAGGTCATCTTGCCTATAATTCAGTTTTTTCGTTAGGATCATTTGGAACTCTACCCAGTGCATTAGTTTTTGCGGATGAATCTGCTGCAGGGAATAGTCCGGCGCTAGTTGCAAGAACATTAAATCCGGCTAGTTATGCTGCGAACATAGCGTTTTCAGATGTATGGATTGCGGGTTATTTTGGCGTAGATAATGCCTCGGCGACTTTAAATCCTATTGCTGTTTATGGTCAACTAAATGTTACGAATGGTGGATTAGGGGGTGTACAACGTGCATCACAAGGATTATTAAGCAGAACAATTGCAGGAAACCCCGGTTGGGCAGCAGGAGGTTACTTTTACGCAGGTGGTGCAGGAAATTCTGAAGATGCCAACGGTATTATGGCATTTGGATCAGGGCCTAGTGTTGGAGGGGATCCAACGGCCGGTTATACAACTTCCTTAAACGTAACAAGCGGAGGATATTTTCAAGGTAACGGGCAATGGGCTTACGTTAGTTTAAGTAGCGCCATTAATCGAAAAATTTTAGGGACAGGCAGTGTAAGTGAGGTGATTTCTACAAAAGACCACGGCAGAATAACGCTTACTTGTCCTGAATCACCGGAGTATTGGTATCAAGATTATGGGTCTGTAAAGTTTATTAACGGCAAAGCACATGTTGACTTGGATCCAATCTTGTCCGACATCATTGTTGTTGATGATCAAAATCCGATAAGGGTTTTTTGTACGCCTGTAGATATGCTTGAATTTAATGGCGTAGCAATTGTAAATAAAACATCAAGTGGATTTGATATTGTTGAAATAAATGGTGGTACCCATAGCGGAAGTATCGATTATCAAGTTATAGTGAAACCTAAAACTAATTACGGAGAAGGAAGGTTCCCATACAGTCCCCCACCGGCAATTATTAAATCAGATGAGGAGCCGCAAGCAGCCAAAGCAAAAAATATTCCTGATGGGAATAAAATTTTTCGTTGGCCATCCGATTGGGAAGTTTATGGTTATGATCCTGCTGAAGTCACAAAAGTTGGAGATGTAGTTCCTGCAGGAAAGTATGCAGGAAAAATAAAAATGGGTGAAGGGGTATATGTTGACCAAATGCCTGTTCAAAAGCCGCAGCGATAAACTTCACAAATCATTTAAAGAACGTCGGCCTATTTCTTTGCAAATTGGACATTCGTGAAATTTATGTCCGCGTGCGGGGCAGTATTCTCGTCCGAAATAAATAATTTGCAAATGCAACTTTGCCCAAATTTTCATTGGAAACAATCGTTTTGCATCGGCTTCAGTTTTTTCAACATTTTTTCCTTCAGATAGTGTCCATCGCCACATTAAACGATGAATATGTGTATCAACGGGAAATGCCGGAAAGCCGAAAGCTTGAATCATAACAACAGAAGCAGTTTTATGACCGACACCAGGAAGCGATTCCAATTCTTCAAATGAAGAAGGGACTTTACCGTTGTAATTGTTCAATAGAATTTGGGACAGACCATGAATAGCCTTCGATTTAGCAGGAGAAAGTCCACATGGTTTAATGATATCACGAATTTGATCAACCGAAAGTTTAATCATTTTGCGAGGCGTATCGGCTTTTTTGAAGAGGAGTGGAGTGATTTGATTTACGCGTTCGTCAGTACATTGTGCTGAAAGCAATACGGCTATTAGAAGTGTATAAGGATCATTGTGTGTTAAAGGGATTTCAGGAGCCGGATAAAGACGCTCTAACGTATCAATAACAAACGCAGTTTTTTCCTTTTTTGTCATGATTAATCACGCCGACGATTACCGGTAAAAGATTGATTATTGTTATTATTTGAGACATTTAACTCTTCGCCAGTAATCATCATTTTAGATTTGCAGCGATCTATAGATGCGCGAGCAGTTTCAATTAATTTATTATCGTATAAGTGAAGAATGTTTTGATTGAAAGAATCGATTGCTTTATTGTATTTTTGCTGTGCTTCATACATAATAGCAAATTCATTATGAATAGTAGCTTTGTTTATTCCGGTAACATCCATTGCTTTTTGCAGCAAAGTGTTTAATTCTTCAAATTTTGCTGTTGTAGAAAGTAAAATCGCATAGTTATAATATATAGCCGGGTATTCGGGTGAGAAAGCCAGTGCCGCTTTGTAATGTTTTTCTGCTTTTGCATAATCGCTGTATTTTGTTTCATAAATCCAGCCAATATGATTGTGTGATCGTCCGTGTTCGGGCATTTCTGTAATTACTTCGGTTAGTAATTCAAGTGCTTGGGCATATTTTCCATCTTTAATAAGTTGATCGGCTTCGAAAAATTTTTCATCCATTAAAAAATTATCGTTCATGATTGTATTTATTTTGAATTGATTTTGTAATTGATTGATATATCTTTTTTAATGCCGGACGGGATTGTAAGAATTTTAAATGTACTTGAATGGTGTTTTTGTCATTGCGTCGGGCAGGACCGGTTTGATTTTTTTCTGATAAATTATTCTTAAAATTTTGAGTTGCTTGAACAGCCAAGTCAAAGATTAATTTTTTTTGTTCGTTATTCGGTACTAAATCATCGCAAAGCAGTAGTAAATGATTTACAAAATTATTAGCAAACACACCCGCTAAATGAAGTTTTAAACGGTTAGCATCGCTTAAATAAACAGGTTTAATTGAAACGGAATTTAAGAGTGAGTTAATTAAAAACAAGTTTGCTTTATGATTTGATGTGATGAAAAAAGTTTTAGAGTTTAAGCTTGTATTTTCGTTTATAGATACAAAAGGATAAATTACGGCTAAGCTTGCTTTGTTTCCAAGTACGGAAATAGGTTGTGAGCCTGAATGATGTATAATTATTCCGGAAGTAGATTTAATTTTTTTACTAATTTTTGATAGTTGCTTGTCCGGAATACATAAAAAATAAAAGTCGGCTTTTAAGTCAATTTCGTTAATGTTTTTTGAAAAAACTGTTTTGTATTTTTTACTTAATGCTTTTCCGGTTAAAATATTTCGTGAAATAATTTGCCGAATATTATGTTTTTTATGAAACAATTTGCATAATGCATGTGCCATGTTACCACTCCCAATAATAACGATATTGAAAGAAGCTTTAGGCATTTTTTAAAGTTCGAATTCGACTTATAACGGCAATAAAAGTTCCAAAACACATAATAATACAACCGTACCACAATAAAATTATCCAAGGAAAAGTACGAGCGTGTAACACTAAATATTCGGGAGTAGTGAATTCGATATCAAAGGTTGTTTTTGAATTATTGTTTGAATTGGGGTTTATTTTTACTAATTTAATTTCGACCCCAAGGTTATTAAGTTTAAAAACAGGAGTAGAAATATTTCCATTGTCATCAAAAATATAAGTTGGCAAAGCGGTAATCGGATATTTTCCCTTTGAGTCAAGAACATTTAAAATCGTAAGATTTAATTGTGCGCCAAATATTTTTCCGGATGAATCAATTAATTGAGAAGGATTATTAAAAATTATTTTGTATCCCGCTGTCCAAAGAGTGTCACCGGTTTTTCCTGTCATTTTTAGGGCAGGCATTTTCCCGGTTGTAATGGGTGATAGGTCAGCATATTTAATATGCGTAAAAACGTCGAAAGACCAGGTTGACATTGTACCCGGTTCAGCAACGTTACTCATTTTATTGAGTTGTACAAACGGATGTAGCACGAATAATAATTTGCCCGGTTTATGCGATTCCCAGGTTTGATAGGAATAATACTCATTCGCATCATTCGCTTCAATTTTTTTCCAAAAATTTATTTCGTTCAAAAACTCATTGTCACAACGGTGAGTTGAGTTGCATTCATATAAATCAAAATTAAATCTTACTCTATCACCTTTTTTATATTGATGAGGTAATTGTTCATAATAATCGATGTCGAAATACAAATGATCTTTTTCAACACGTTTTTGATTAAATACCACAAAATATTCGCCCATTGAGGTCATTTCACCTTTAAACAACTGAACATCTTCAGCGTTTTTTATTCCGCCTTCTTTGTCTAAAAAATCTAAAACATACCCCTTATAATTTTTTGAAATTATTTTTTGATTTGCTTGGGAAATTAGCGCACCAATAAGCATAAGCCCAAATCCGACGTGAGCGATTGATGAACCTGATTTTTTAATTTTACCTTTAGAAATTAAAATAAAGTAATTGAAATTAGCAATAACAGCAAAAATAGAAGCGAAAAACAAAAGTAAGTGAGGAATATAATTTTTAAAACCTGCTGAAGCGTACAAGGCAAACGTTAAAATTAATGACAGGACAAATGAAACTAAAATTTGTTTCAAAAATTGTTTAGTATCTGTTTTTTTATATTTTAAGTATTGAGTAAATGCCATTATTAACCCTACTACTAATGCAAATGGAACCTGAAATTTGTTGTAAAATTCATTTCGTTCATCTTGAGCAATAACATCTTCACTTCCAAATAACATATTAATAACGGGTTGACAGGTATTATAAATTATATGAAATGAGCTAAGCACTAAAATAATTGCTCCAATAAACATCCAAAATTCCCTGGCCGAAATCGATTCATTTTCATTTTCTTTTGAGACAAAAGCAGCATAGCCCATTGAGAGTAGAGCAATAACAGAGATGCTGCCAATAATAAACAGTATTCCACGAATAGGAATAGCTAAAGTTCCTATTTCAACCGAGGTTTGTGTATCAATTGCAAAAACGCAAATTAAGAGCGAAGCACTTATTAAATTAAAAATAAGGCGTAATTTTTTGTTGATAAGAATGAGGTGAATAGGAAGCCAAATAAAAAACATTAAGTATAATAAAAGTTGACCCAACATTGCTTCGCCGGTAAAGGAGTGTACAGAAGATTCGCCCAACACGCCGCTACGTGTAAGAAAAGTGGATAGAAGGATTAAAATAAAAGCGGCACAGGTAAAAAGAATAGTGCTGTAAATAGAATTGTTTTTGTTTTGATTAATTAGCATTAAATGTCCTGCTGCGAGTAATATAATCCATGGCACAAGTGAAGCGTTCTCTACCGGATCCCAAGCCCAAAATCCGCCGAAACTAAGTGACTCGTAAGCCCATCTACCGCCCATTAAAATTCCGCCACCCAATACCATGATTCCAAAAAATGTCCAAGGCAACGCAGGTTTTATCCATTCTCTGTAATTTTTTGTCCATAGACCCGCTATTGCATAACAAAAGGGAATTAAAGTAAGCGCAAAGCCCAGAAATAATGTTGGTGGATGTATCGTCATCCAATAATTTCTAAGCAAAGGATTTAATCCGCGACCAAATCGCATGTTTTCGTCAAAAGACAGGTAGTCAGGAATGGTGTTCCAAAATGGACCCAGATTCAAATCAGTTTCGCGTCTTAATGCAAAAGGACTAGATCCAATTTTCCATTCGCCAATATAAACACCAAGCAACATAGAAACAAGGAAGAACTGAACCAATGAAAAAACAGTCATTACATAGGGCTCATATTTTTTGGCGCTAAAAATAAAAATTGATCCAATTACTGTATGCCAAAAAATCCATAACATAAAACTCCCTTCTTGTCCTCCCCAAAAACAGACTAAAATATATCGAAAAGACATGTCTTCACTTGATTGTTCCCATATATATTGAAACTCGTTATAGTGATGAAAAAGCATATAAAAAATGAAGAAAACGAATGCTAACGTAGATAGCACATGTGCAAAAAAAGCTAAACGCGCCGATTTAATATAAGCCGATTTTGACTCGGGATTTAATGCAGCGAGTAAATAATTAAGCGCCGCAACAAATGAGAATACGAAAGAGAGGATGACGAACAAATGGCCATATTCGCCCGCAAATGTGTGTTCGCCTATATACTGCATTTTATTTGTTCTGGTCGTTGTATTTCGAAGGACATTTTAACAATAATTCTGAAGCGATAAAATTTTCTTTTCCTGCTGCGCCGGTCATTACAATTTTTTCAGAACGTTCAAAATCTTGCGGTTTAGTTTTATTGTAAATTACTTTTTTACTCATTTTTTTTTCGTCAGTTAAATAAAATTCCAAATGATTGGGTAAATCTACAATTGGTTTAGAATGATCTAATTTCCCCATCACTGTGAATTTTTGTCCAGGATAACTAAAAGCTTCAGTAAAATCGGCATAGCGACTTGCGCCTGCTAAAGATGAATAAATAATAATGCCGCTTATAACAACTACAAGTACAGCAATAATTCGCGTAGTTTTCATTTTAATTAATTTCTTTTTTTTCTTTTTCCATTTTTGATAATCGTAAATCCATTCTTATAATTACAACGAGAAGCATAATAAGAACAAGAAAAACGCCGGCAAAAACCACATATATTTTTCCCGAAGAATAAAACGATTCGATAAAATTAGTTTCGACGGCAGCAAATGAATTTAAGCTAAAAAAGCTGAAAATACATAGTAAAATATTTTTAAATAGATTCTTCATGTTTTGATTTTAATTGATGAAAACGTATATTCAAATTGGTTATCCAAACGGCAAATCCCATCCACCCAATAACAGCCGGATAAAAGACTATGCGTAAAGAGCTTGTTAAATCATAGGTATTAAAACCCGGGTTTCCACCATTGCCGGGATGCAAAGAATCATAAATTCTTGGCACAACTAAAACAAATAAAATCATAAGTGCAAATGCGAAAATTCCATATATCGCGCTCAGTTTTGCGCGTTGAATTTCCTCAGTAATTGATGAACGAAGAACTAAATAGGCTAAGTAAATTAAAACTGTAAGAGCGGCACCGTTCAGTTTAATATCAAAATGCCACCACGTATTCCATGTATAGCGTGCCCAAAGAGAGCCTGTCAATAAGCCTAAAATTCCGAATAGAATTGCCGTTTTAATGTATTTTTCGGATTTCATATCGTTTTCAATTTCTCCTTTTCGAAGAAATAGAAATCCATAATACAATCCAATGCCTGCGGTTAACATCATTGCAAACCAAATTGGCACATGAAAAAACAAATTGCGTACAGTCTCATTTAAAATTGGACGATTAGGAAATCCAAAAGGCGGGTTTGTAAATTTATTTTTGAAATTTTTGATATCAGAAGTTGAAGAATTGTTAGCCGTTGAATTTTTTATCATTACCTGAATAGCATTAGGAAATGTGTCGCGATAATTATCGGTTTCAAGAATTAAAGCGAATGATTTTCCGTTGTCAAAATCATAAAAAGAAAATGTGGCTGCAAATGTTTGATTTGATAAAACATTTATCGAATCAGATTTCCTGGTTTCACGATAATTCGATAACCAAGAGTTGATTTTTGAATTTTTTTTTAAATTTCCATTGTAAACATTAACCCTGCAATTATAGGAGCCTTTGTCATTAACCGGGTTATGAGTAACGTTAGTTATAGTCGGTTTTAATGGAATAAATAATCCGGCGAAAAATGTATAAAGCATCAATCCTATTGTAACTATTTTCCACCAAGCCAATTTCATTCGCGCCAAAGGTAAGGAAATAACAAAAACGCAAGTCCTAGAACAAAGGCGTCGCACAATGGAGGAATCCAAAAAGAGGAGCCTGATAAATTGACCGGTAAATTATTGATAGCCAATGCGAGTAATTCGGTTATGGATAAAACCAAAGGAATTAGCAAAGGCAAAGCTAAAATGGCAGTTAAAGCGGTACCGGAATTTGCCTTTACCGCGATAATTGAAATGAAGGTAAGAACAGTAGCAAAACCAATTGTGCCGGTTAAAATGCTGTAACAATAAAGCCCTTTGTTTGAATTAATAAACGGATCAAATCCCATAAAAACACCGTAAATGAAAAGCGTAATTATTGCAATTGTTAACATGAAAACAGTATTGTAAATTAGTTTCGCAAAAATAAAATTTTCAGGTGTTGTAATGGAGTAGAGGTAAAGGAAGCGCCCTCGTGAGTAGGCGCTGAAATTTTTTGATGTAGAATTTAATGCTGAAAAGATGAGTACCACCCAATACAGATTGTTCCAAACCATTGGGTCATTAATTTTTTTAAAAGATTGAAGGCAAAAGAACAAAATGGTAAATACATATAAAAAAATTCCAAGTATTGAATTGCGGTTACGCATATCGCATTTCCATTCAAACACTATCAGTTTTAAAATCACTTGTTAAAATTAGAAATTTATTGACTTGGTTAGCAAATCTTTCTTTAAGTTTGAGCAAATCTTTTATTCATGAAAAACCGCATTGTTTTATTTAGCATGTCGGCTGTAGTAATTTTGTTTTGTACAGCTGAATACTGTTTGAGAAACACAAAAAAAGCAGCACGCTATAAAAATGAATTTACAACAACTTCAAATATGAAAACTTTTCACGATTTTAAAGTAAATGACATAAACGGAAAACCTTTCGATTTGTCTTCCTTAAAGGGAAAAAAAATTATGGTTGTTAATACTGCAAGCGAGTGCGGTTATACTCCACAGTACGATGCGCTGCAAAAATTATATGAAAAATATTCGTCAAAAAACTTCACTATTATTGGGTTTCCATGTAATGATTTTGGAGGACAAGAACCGGGTAACGAAGGCGAAATAGCTGCGTTTTGTAAAAAGAATTACGGAGTTACTTTTCCTATGATGAGTAAAGTTAAAATTACCGGCGACAGCCCAAGTGAAATTTACGAGTGGCTTTTAAAAAAATCTTTAAACGGCGTAGAAGACTCGGAAGTGAAATGGAATTTTTTTAAATATTTAATTGATGAAAATGGAAAATATGTAAAATTATTTTCTTCTAAAACTTTACCGAATGATGCCGAAATTATTAAATGGATTGAAAAGTGATTGTTTGTTTTAATTTAATGACCTATTCTTTAGAAGATTAAGTTTTTGAATTTTTAAAATGGAATATAACTCAATATAAATTAATTTTTAAATTTTCTTTTGTTACCAATGATGAAACATTTTTTTGTTGTTTGCTCATTCGTGTTTACCTTAATCTTGGTGTCTTGTTTAGGAGAAAATCAAATGAAGGTTTCGGTAATTGAACAGGCTGATCAATTTGCTTTTTATTTAAGACATAAACAATATGATCAATATTTAAACAATATGACGCATTTCGTTTTTATTGATGAAAAAGAAAAACAGCAGTTAAAAAAAGGTCTTGAGCAACAAATGACATTTTTAGAGGAACACAATAATTCCATTACCAAGACTGAAAGCCTGTTGAATAGTTCGATTTTGGAAAATGATGGATATTACCAATGCGTGGTTAAGCAAGTAACTTTTTATTCGAATAATTTCACTTCGTTTAAGTCTAACACTTATTTATTAGCAATTAGTAAAGATGGATTAGTTTGGAAATTTGCAGATGTTACAAATTTTAGTGAAGCAATAATTAAAAATATTTTTCCCGAATTGTCTCCTAATTTGAAATTTGAGAATGATAAAAAGGAATAACAACGAATTTTTTCAATACGATTTTTATTTTTCTTAGCATTCTATTTCAAATTAAAACAATATCGTCCATTAAAAAAAAGTAAAAAATTTTACTGCATTTTCGGTGTTAAGAATAGTCGTTCTTATTGCGTAAGAATAGTAAATTTCATTATTAATAATGAAGAATTGTGTTTTTAAAAGCACAGATTACTAAAAAAAATCAAAGCATTTTTGTTAAAAAAGGAATAAAAAAAACCACGCCATAAAGGCGTGGTCATTGAGTTATGGAATTTGTTGTTTAGGCCGTAACGATATTCATTCCGTCAAGAACATCCATTACTGATTTTACTGCTTTTGCAGAATCATCCAATAATTTTTTCTCTTCGGCATTTAACTTTAGTTCAATAATTTTTTCAATTCCATTTTTACCAAGAATTACAGGAACCCCTAAATAAATATTATTCATTCCGTATTGACCATTAAGCATTGCACAAACCGGAAAAATACGACGCTGATTTCGGACTATTGCTTCTACCATTTGAGCAGCCGCTGCACCCGGGGCATACCATGCCGAAGTGCCTAGTAATTGAACAATTTCTCCACCGCCAACTTTTGCCCGTTCAATAATTGCGTTTAACTTATCAGGCGCAACCAATTCAGTAACCGGAATGCCGCCTACAGTTGTGTATCGAGGCAGTGGTACCATAGTGTCGCCATGTCCACCCATTAGCACTGCTTGAATATCTTTTGGTGAACAATTTAATTCACTCGCAAGAAATGCGCGATAACGAGCGGTATCCAAAATTCCAGCCATGCCAAATACTTTGCTGCTATCAATTTTTGCAGTTAAATACGCGCAGTATGTCATAACATCTAACGGATTTGACACTACTATTAAAATTGCGTTTGGAGAATGTTTTAGAATATTTTCGGTTACTGTTTTTACAATTCCTGCATTGGTTGCGATTAAATCATCGCGGCTCATACCGGGTTTACGAGGCAAACCAGAGGTTATTACAACAACATCACTATTCGCAGTTCGTGAATAATCATTTGTAGAACCAACCGTGCGTGTATCCCACGAATCAATGGGAGAGGTTTCCCAAATATCTAAAGCTTTGCCTTCTGCAAAACCTTCTTTTATGTCAAGAAGAACAACTTCTTCAACAATATCCTTATGTGCAATAACATCGGCACAAGTAGCACCAACATTTCCTGCACCTACAACTGTAACTTTTCTCATACCCTAATTGTTTTAATATTAACGGGCATGAATTTAGCAAAAATAGGGTTTTGCCAAGGCATTGTCAATTAATTTGTAAAAGCCTGTTACTTGCTTAAAAAGAGCATGCTGTCGACGCCTTATTTTCATTAATTTAGCCTTAAAACCAATGGGTTGAACCTACTATGGTTAACCTTAGGCAACTATTAACTAAAACAACGTCTTCTAATCGTAACGCTAATGAAACTAACCGATGCGGAGTTACAACAAGCCGTAAAAAGGTGTTTAAATGGTGAGCGTTCTGCACAGGAACTCATCTTTAAAGCTTTGTATGGAAGAATGATGGTTGTATGCATGAGGTTTACAAGAGATAGAGATACTGCCGGTGATTTGGTACAAGACGGATTTATCAAAGTCTTTCAAAAATTAGGAGATTACAGTTTTAATGGTTCTTTTGAAGGCTGGGTTAGAAGAATAATGGTGAATCAAGCAATTGATTCGACTCGAAAGGCGAAGATTAACTATGAACTCATCGATAATTACAATTATAGTGATGAGGATAGTGATAACAGCGATGGTGAGTACGGCGAAACTGAATTGGATAGCGAAGAGTTTATGAATTCGATTATGGATCAGGTAAGCCCCGAGTTAATATTAGAAGCAATGCAGGATTTGAGTCCGGCGTATAGAACAGTATTTAACTTGTTTGCAATTGAAAATTATTCACACCAACAAATTGCCGACGAGCTTGGAATAAGTTTAGGCACATCAAAAAGTAACTATGCGAAAGCCAAAATGAACCTAAAAAAAATATTAAGTAGTAAGATTAAACTTCCGCAAGGAAAATAGATGGATAAATTCGAAAAAATATTAAGTGAAAAGATACAGAACTTTGAAGTTCCTGTGACTGATGCCGATTGGGTAAAGTTTCAGCAAAATTTTAATAAAGTTACAGTGAAGCCCGGCGGTTCATGGAAAAATTATTTCGTTGGAGGTGTTGCCGCTGTGACCGTTGGATTTGGTATATGGTATTTTACAGGAAGCGACAATGCTTTATCGGTTAAGCCAAAAGAAAAAGAAGTTGCTAAAATTGTTAATGGAAATTCTTCGACAGTAGTAGTTAAGAATAATTTAAATAATGAAAACGTTGAAGTAAAAGCGAAAAATAATATTACTACGGCTACTAATGACAACTTGAAAAGCAATAATACCGATAAAAATAAGGTTTATTCAAATTTAGTTGACGTAAAAACGACCAATAACACCAAATTGAATGTTGTCGACAACAGTAATTCAAATAAAGCAAGCGATAATGTTGTAACGAGTAATGTTGGCAATAAAAATAAAGATAATGTTACTAACGCTAACACTACTAACGCAGTTCAAAAAGTAACTCTTGAGATGCCGCAAATGCAAATTGAAGCCATTCAAATATGTCAAGGTACAAACGTAAATTGTCATGCGGTTAATTATAACACAGGAATTACCGCAATGTGGTTAGTGAATGGAGACGTTGTTGCGAATGGAGCCAACTTTATTTTCATTACTGAAAAACCCGGTAATTTTGAAATCAGTTTACGATATGTTAGTGACGACAAACAAGAAATAACAGGCGAACCTAAAACTTTACACGTACTAGAGTCGCCGGCTTCATCAATTGCAATTATAAAAACGACAGATTATGCGATACCAACATATCAGTTCGAAGCAAAAGGAGATGTTGCCAAATCATTGATATGGACTTTTGGCGACGGTCATGTTTCAACAGAAATGAATCCTGTTCACACTTATAAGAAAAAAGGAGCGTTTAAAACGCAAGTTACAGCTACAGGAAGTAATGGTTGCAAATCGACTGCCGTTGAAACTGTAAACATTGATGCCGATTATAATTTACTCGCACCAAATGCGTTTTCACCTAACGGAAGTGGCGTAAACGACGTTTTCATTCCTGAAGCGTTAAAATACATGAATGACATAAATTTCACAATGACAATAAGCGATCGTTCGGGACACACTATTTATAAAACGAGTCGTGTTGATGCACCGTGGGATGGAGTTAATTCTGCCACAGGAGTTAAATATACCGGCGAACAAGTGTTTGTTTGGAGGGTTGAAATGATAAACTCAAAAGGACAAAAGGATGTTTATATGGGAACAGTTACATTATTGAACTAAAATTTTTCGAAGCTATGAAATAGAGAATCCGGGTCACTTTGATTCGGATTTTTTATTTCAAAATTCTTTTCAACTAATAATTTTATTGAATGAAATTTGAAATTAAATTGCGTGATTAAATACATGACATGTTAAGTTCGCATTTTGGAATCTATTTGTTTAAAATAAATTCAAAGTAGTACGAATAGTAATTAATAGAAGGATTATAAAAAAACAGTAAAATAACTTTAATGGAATCTTAGGAGAAAACATTAGACAGGTTCGATATGAACTAAAACATTCGCAATTGAATTAAACGATTGCATAAGTTCATCTTTTACACTGTGAGCAATTTGATGACCTTCAGTTACAGAAATGTTTCCATTTACTTGCACATGAATATCTACGTAAAAATAAATTCCGTGTTTTCTTACAAAACATTTTTCTATTTTTTTTACTCCATTCGACTGGCCTGCTTTTAAACGAATTTCGTCAATGAAATTAGCGTGCATGTTTTCGTCCATTAATTCGCCAAGAGCAGGCCGAAAAATAAAATAAGTATTGTACACAATTACGAACGAAGCTATTAATGCAGCCCAATCATCGGCATTTTCGTAATCTTTTCCCATTATAAGAGAAATTGAAATACCACACAACGCAGTTAAAGAAGTTAACGCATCGCTACGATGATGTAGCGCCTCTGCATGAAGAGTAGTGCTGTTTACTTGTTTTGCTTTTTTATTTAGGATGCGATAAAATATTTCTTTTAAGAAAATAATTAAAATCAGAACATAAAGAGTATATGGTTTTGGTCCGCTATGAGGAGTTTGAATGTTTTGAATACTTTGAACACTAATTAAGACAGCAGATGTAAACAAAAAGGCTACAGACACGAAAGTTATAAGCGGTTCGGCTTTACCATGACCATAAGGATGATCGCTGTCGGCCGGTTTGTGAGCATACTTTAATCCGAAATAAATTAAAATTGATGAAAAAATATCAGCGGTAGATTCGATGGCATCGGCAATTAGTGCGTAAGAATTTCCAAGAATTCCTGTAATGGCTTTTACTATGGCGATAATAAAATTACCGGCAATGCTAATGTTTACAATGCGTAAAATTTTTTTATCTTCTCTTTTGAATTTCAATTTCAGCAAAAATATAAAATATAATTAAGGTGCATAGCAAACCAATTTACCTATTCTTTAAATCGAAAAACCAACGTGAAACGTAAAATATCTCGAATGGTTAAGCGATTTTTTTTATTAGGGTGTTGAATTGCAAAAATGTAATTAGTTTCAATAGAAAATAAAGCGTTGAATTGATAATTTAGTGCGGCATAAAATCTTAATTGATCAAAGCTATTGTAAATGATATATCGACCTGCGTTAAACATTATTTCACTTTGTATTTTTGCAATTAAGGGATGTTTGTCTTTTATTTTTATATTTCATATTCAAATCCAATGCGATTACGAAAACGAAAATTTCCGGTATATCCGTTGGTGATTTCATTTTTGTTTACGTTATGCGAATACCTTAATTCTGTTCGAAATCTATTGGTGAATTTTAATTTTCGTTTGCTAACCGAATAAAGCAGTTCGATATGCGGCCAAATTTCAGGCACGTTAATGTATCCGTTATTTGATGAAAAAAAGGCGCTACCGAACGAAAAATCAAAATTTTTATATTTTAAACAGTGATATTGAATTCTCGTCATCCATAATGATTGTTTTAATGAAGGATAAAAAATTCTTTCTTCAGCTTCAAAAATTAAGTACTGTTTTGGAGATAATGATTTTTTAATTTGAATTCCACTCCAAAGTTGATTTTCGCGAGTGATTATGTTTTGCGGCAATAGTACCGTATTAAACAGGCATAAGCACAATATAAGTTGCAATTTCATCCGTTAAAAGTATAATATGTCAACTCAAATGATAAATTTAATAGAGAACTATTTTAAAAAGGACGCAAGCGTGGTTTTTTTCATGACCATTCTTGTTTTTTCTTTAATAATCATAAACTCACGTCGCACTACACATGTTTTTTCATCATGACAATCATCACATTTCTCATAAAGTTTTACAGCGACACAAGGAACAAGAGCAATTGCTCCATCAAACAAACGGTAAATATCGGCGACGTTAACCGATGTAGGCGATTTTTTTAAATAATAGCCACCACCAAAGCCTTGTTTGCTGCCAACATAACCGGCATGTTTTAAGTCGAGAAGAATTTGTTCAAGAAATTTTTTAGGAATATTTTCATCTTTTGCGATTTGGGCGGTAAGCAAATATTCTTTTTTATAATCTTTTGCAAGTCGTACTAACGCTTTAATCGCATACTTGCATTTCATGGACATCATGGGATAAAGTTACACAAATAATTAATTTCTACTTACCCGATAGAATTTATAAATAAACTATATTCGAACTCCTATGATACAAACATCATTCAATTGTTCTAAAGCTCCTTTCCGGTGATTAAATATCTTAGAGATTGTTTTCTTTTGTTTTTTAGTGAAATACGACAAATATTCAAACTCTTTGAGTTGGATTAATTTTCTTTATCCAAACCTCCAAATTTCGACTAAATTTTATAACCAAAATTTTGCTCGAAATTGATAATCGAAACAATTTTTCAGTTTACGTTAATGGCTATGAAAAAAAAAAATGATAATCCGCTCAATGTTATAAGCGCCTTTGCAATTAATACTAAGATTACAAAAATGCCAAGTTCATACCGGTTTAACAGACAATTATTTTTCTGATTGCAGAATTAATTTTACCACACATTCGACATGATGGGTGTGTGGAAACATGTCCACAGGTTGAATTTTTTCGATTTTATATTGATTTCGCATTAAGTCTAAATCTCGAGCTTGTGTTGCCGAATTACAACTTACATACACTATTGTTTTCGGTTTAATTTTTAACAGCATACTTACAACATCGGGGTGCATTCCATTACGCGGTGGGTCTGTAATAATTACATCGGGATTTCCGTTTGTTAACAGAAAATCGTCATTTAAGACATCCTTCATGTCACCGGCAAAAAAAGTACAATTAGTTATATCATTTATTTTTGCGTTTTCGCACGCATCAGTAATTGCTTCTTCAACATATTCTACTCCTACAACTTTTTTAGCGCTATCGGCAATATAGCACGCTATTGTTCCTGTTCCGGTGTATAAATCATAAACAATTTCGTTTCCTGTTAATCCGGCAAAAGATTTGGTAATAGCATAAAGATTTTCGGCTTGTTGAGTGTTTGTTTGAAAAAATGATTTTGGGCTAATTTTGAATTTCAATTCACCCAAGTTTTCATTTAAAAATTCGGTACCGGAATAACGAATTATTTTTTGGTCATTAATGGTGTCGTTAAGTTTTAAATTGGTGACATAAAGAAGCGAGGTGATTTTATTAAAAGTGTTTTTTATTTCGTCCAACAGTTTGAATTGTTTTTCGCCGGGTAAGGCACCAAAAACAATTACCAGCATATATTCGTTTTTAATGTTTTTTCGAATTATAACATTGCGCAGGTCTCCTTGTTTTTGATAATGATCGTAAAAAGTTAGTTCGAGCTCAATACTTTTATCTCGAATAAAATTACGCACCTCATTATGTGTTTGATCCATTAATAAACATTCATCAATCGGTAAAATTTTATCGAAACGACCTTGGATGTGAAATCCAAGAGAATTAAAATTTGCCGATATTGATTTGTTTTTCACTTCAGCATCGGTTAACCATCGTTTATTAGAAAAAGTAAATTCAAGTTTATTTCTGTATTCAAAACTGTTTTCGCAACCAATAATGGATTCTGTTTTTTCAAATTCCAGTTTGCCTATTCTTTGAAAATGATCCTTAACCTGTTTCTCCTTATTTTTAATTTGCACCGAATATTCCAAATTTTGCCATTTGCAACCTCCGCAAATTCCAAAATGTTTACACTTTGCCGCAACTCTGTTTTTGGATGGCGAAATTAATTCAATGATTTTTGCTTCATAAAAGCGTTTTTTATTTTTAAAGACATTTAATTTTACTAAATCACCCGGAACCGCATGTTCAATAAAAATAACTTTATCGTTAAATTTCGCAATAGCTTTTCCTTCAGCTACTGCTTCAAGAATTTGAATTTCATCGATGGTAAAAGGTGTAAATTTTTTGCGACTCATAATTCGCCCAAAAATAAGTATATTTGCATTCAAATTGATTAATAATGGAATTAATGGAACATCGATTAACAGACAATGCCGGCAGTAAGGCAATGGAATTGGAAGATAAATATGGAGCTCATAATTATCATCCGCTACCTGTTGTTTTAAGCAAAGGAAAAGGTGTGTTTGTTTGGGATGTAGAGGGTAAAAAATATTACGATTTTTTATCAGCTTATTCTGCCGTTAACCAAGGTCATTGTCACCCTAAAATTATAAATGCCGCAGTTAATCAATTAAAAGAATTTACACTCTCTTCTCGTGCATTTTATAATGATAGTTTAGGAGAATACGAAAAATTTGTAACCGATTTTTTCGGATATGACAAAGTTCTTCCTATGAATACGGGTGCTGAAGCAGTAGAAACGGCGATTAAATTGGCGCGTAAATGGGGTTATGAGAAAAAAGGAATTGCAGAAAACATGGCAAAAGTTATTGTTTGTGAAAATAATTTTCATGGTCGTACCATTTCAATTGTTTCGCTTTCTACCGACCCCGATTCCTATGGTAATTTTGGCCCTTTTACTCCCGGAATTATAAAAATTCCGTTTAACAATATTTCTGCACTTGAGAAACTTCTTTCAACAGATAAAAATATTTGTGGATTTCTTGTTGAACCAATTCAAGGCGAAGCAGGAGTAATAATTCCAGATGACGGATATTTAGCAAACGTTTCAGCTATTTGTAAAGAATATAATGTGCTTTTTATTGCTGATGAAATTCAGGCAGGATTAGGACGTACAGGTAAATTGTTATGTTGCGATTATGAAAATGTTCATCCGGATATTTTAATTTTAGGAAAAGCGCTTTCCGGCGGAGTTTATCCGGTATCTGCAGTTTTAAGCAGCGATGAAATTATGTTGTGTATAAAACCGGGACAACATGGATCAACTTATGGCGGTAATCCTGTTGCTTGTAAAACTGCAATAGCCGCATTAAGCGTTTTAAAAGATGAACAATTGGTTGAAAACGCATTTACGTTGGGAAAAATATTTAAAACTGCTCTCGAAAAAATAAAAAATAATTTTCCGCAAAAAGTAAAAGCGGTTCGTTGTAAAGGTTTGTGGGCAGCAATGGTTATTGATAATAGCGATGGAAAAGGTGCGTGGGAACTTTGTTTAAAAATGATGAATAATGGTATTTTGGCAAAACCGACTCATGGCGACACCATACGTTTTGCTCCTGCGTTAGTTATTAATGAACTTCAATTAAACGATTGTATTTCTTTAATTGAAAAATCTTTGAAGGAATTGTAATCATTCTTCCATTTTATTTAACATGAATTATTCTCAAATTCCTTCGTCTTGTTACGTCATTGACGAAAAACTACTGCGAAACAATTTATCGCTCATAAAATCGGTTGCAACTTTGGCTGAGGTAGAAATTATTTTAGCATTTAAAGGATTTGCGATGTGGGGTGTTTTTCCAATTGTACGAGAGTATATCTTAGGCGCAACCGGAAGTTCAGTTAACGAAGCTCGATTGTGTTTTGAAGAGATGAAGCTAAAGTCTCATACTTATTGTGTTGCAATCGCTGATGATGAAATTGATGATTTAATTCAATATTCATCGCACATCACCTTCAACTCCTTATCACAATATTTGCGTTTTAAAGAAAAATGTCTTTCAGCTAAAATTTCATGCGGGTTACGTGTAAATCCGCAATACTCGGAAGTAACAACTGATTTATATAATCCTTGTTCACCAAACTCTAGATTAGGTGTAACAGACGAGCATTTAAAAGAAGGGTTACCCGACGGAATTGAAGGTTTACATTTTCATGCGTTGTGCGAAAATGATTCATCTACCTTAGAAAAAACGCTGGTCGAATTTGAAAAAAAATTCGGGCATTTGCTTTCAAAAGTGAAATGGGTAAATATGGGAGGAGGACATTTAATAACTCGTAAAGATTACGATACCAACCACTTAGTTCAAATACTGCGTAAGTTCAAACAACGTTATAATGTTCATGTAATTCTTGAACCCGGAAGTGCTTTTGCTTGGCAAACCGGTGTATTGGTTTCAAAAGTTTTAGATATTGTTAGTGCAAATGGAGTTAAAACCGCAATGCTTGATGTATCCTTTACTGCACACATGCCCGACTGTTTAGAAATGCCTTATAAACCAAAAATTATTGGAGCCTCGATGCAAGTGCAGGTTGATAAACCTACTTATCGAATGGGAGGCACATCGTGTTTGAGCGGCGATTATATGTTTGAATATTCGTTTGACCGTGAATTGAATATTGGCGACGTTATTGTATTTGAAGACATGATTCATTACACAATGGTGAAAACATCTTTTTTTAATGGGGTGAAGCATCCCTCCATAGGATTATGGACATTAAATAACGAATTTAAAATGTTTCGAAAATTCACCTATGAAGACTACAAATCTAAATTGAGTTGATTTATTTTTTAGCATCAATAGCTTTTCTAACCGATTGATAAATTTTTAATAATTCATTTGCTTTTTCGTACGAAACATTTAATTCATCCATAATCATTTTTGTACCTCTATCAATTAATTTATTGTTTGAAAGTTGCATATCCACCATCCGATTTCCTTTAACTCTACCAAGTTTTACCATTACTGAAGTAGAAATCATATTTAAAATTAATTTTTGGGCAGTACCACTTTTCATCCGTGTACTTCCTGTTATAAATTCAGGACCGGTAACAGCAACGATAGGAATTTTTGCAATTTTTGCAACTTCGCTTTCAGGATTACAAGTGATGCACGAAGTCAAAATATTTTTTGCATTGCAATTTTTTAGTCCGCCAACAACATAAGGCGTACTTCCTGATGCGGCAATACCAACAACAGTATCATTTTCATTAATTAAATAATCATCCAAATCTTTTATTGCTTGGTTAAAATCGTCCTCTGCAAATTCTACAGCTTTACGAATTGCCGAATCACCTCCTGCTATTATACCAACCACCAATCCAAAAGGAACTCCAAACGTAGGCGGACATTCACTCGCATCAACAATTCCAAGTCGACCGCTCGTGCCTGCGCCAATGTAAAACAACCTTCCGCCTTTATTTATTCGTTCAACCACTTCCACCACTAATTTTTCAATTTGAGGAAGTGTTTTTGCAACAGCGTTCGCAACGGTTTTATCTTCCCCATTAATCGATTCCAAAATGGTTTTCACATCCATTTTATCAATATCGCTATAACGAGATTCGCTTTCAGTAACTTTACTCATGTTTTTTCATTTACAAAGTTGTTGTACAAGATCAATAATTAAAGGAAAAGTTTTGCGTTTATATTTCGAAACAAATTTAATTGGAGCAATAAATTTTAACGCCGTAATTTCTTCGCTTAATTGAGGAACAAGCTTTTGTTTACCGGATATTTTCATTTCAAACCAACTTGTTTTCTTAATTACATTTCGTTTTTTTATTTTATAAATGTGATAGGTATTCGAAAAATGAACACCGGCCACTAATTTACTTATTCCACACTCTTCTTTAACTTCGCGAATTGAACCTTCTAATGTGGTTTCACCCTTGTCTATTTTTCCTTTAGGTAAATCCCATTTTCCTCGACGGTATATAAACAATATTTCCTTTTTCGAATTGCTTACCAATCCTCCGCCGGCATTTATTTTTTTAAAGTGTGAGCAAAACGCAGCAAAGGTTTTATTAATGTTTTTAGCGATGATGATTTTAATTTGATTATCATTTTTTAATAAACTTGAAATTTTTTTATCCGAAAAATGATTTTCTTTTACCAACAATACTGATTTATTGTTGATAAGTTGCGGGTCAATTTGTGCTATCGGTACAAAAACCACGACTCCCGAGTTGGTAAAAACTTTATACATTTGGGCCTATGACATTAGTTGATGATTCGGCATTAAAGGTAGCTGAATTTTTATTGCAGGCAAAAGCCATTAAACTTTCTCCAACAAAACCATTTACTTGGGCATCGGGTTTAAAAAGTCCAATTTATTGTGACAATCGAATTACATTATCTTTTCCTCACATTCGAACTTATATACGTCAACAATTTGTAAAACTTATTGAAGAAAAATATGGAAAACCTGACGCAATTGTAGGTGTTGCTACCGGAGGAATTGCGCAAGGTGTTTTAGTGGCACAAGAAATGGGATTGCCTTTCGCTTATGTTCGCCCCGAACAAAAATCTCACGGATTGCAAAATCAAATTGAAGGATTATTGGAAGAAGGACAATCAGTAGTAGTGATAGAAGATTTAGTTTCTACCGGAAAAAGTAGTTTAAATTCAGTTGCAGCGTTGCGTAATAAAAAATGCAAGGTGAATGGAATGGTAAGCATTTTTACTTATCAGTTTGCAGAAGCCGCAAGAGCTTTTGCTTCTTCTAAAGTTCAATTTTACTCATTAACCAATTATGATACTTTGATAAAACAAGCCTTAGAGGAATCTTACGTAAGTAAAAAAGATATTGATTCATTAAAAAAGTGGCGTGAAAATCCTAAAGATTGGAGCGATAAAAATCAATGAATATAGAAAGTAAAAAAGTTAATCTTACTACTTCACAAAAGGAAATTTTTGAGTTTTTGGGTGATATGAATAATTTTGTTCAACTATTGCCTCAGGATAAAATTAGTGATTGGAAATCTAATCAAAAATCCTGCAGCTTTAAAATTCAAGGAATGGCTACCATTGAAATGATTTTAAAAGAATCAGACAATTTTAAACACCATATTGTTTCGGGCGATAAATCGCCATTTCCTTTCACACTTGATGTTTTTGTTGAAAAAACCGGATTAAACACCGGATGCATTGCGTATAATGTTTTTAAAGGTGATTTAAATCCATTTCTTAGAATGATGGCTGAAAAACCATTGACAAATCTTTTTAATTATATCGCCGACCGGTTAATTCAGGTTAAAGGATAAATCGAATAGCTTTAATATCAACCGAAATAATTGAATTATTATCGGTTTTTAAATTCAATTTACCATCGGTGTCAACATTTGTAATTGTGGCCTTTATTTTTTCGCCATTAAAAAAATATTCTCTACTTATTCCAAAACCATACATATTGTTTAAATAAGCTAAATTAACGGCTTCAAAATTTGAAAGGCTTAAACGGTTAAACCATACAGTAAAACAGTGGCAAAAGTTGTCAAGTAATTTTTGAATTGAATAATTATTTTGAAGTTCATTTTTTAGCGAAGTAGCATTATTGGTTGTATAAAATGTTGTTTGATTTACGTTCACACCAATACCTATTATCGAATAAGACAACGAACTCCCCGAAATAATATTTTCAATAAGAATTCCGGCTATTTTTTTTGTCCCAATTAATATATCGTTAGGCCACTTAATTGTTGCATTAAGTTTACACAATGCCATTGTATCTGTTAGCGCTAAAGCTGAGATTTTACTTAAATAAAATTGATTTATAACCTTTATAAAAGGAGTATAAACAATAAGGCTCATGGTTAAATTACAACCCGGCTCACTTTCCCAATTGTTCCCTCTTTGTCCCTTGCCTTGAAGTTGATTTTTGGCAATTACTATAGTGCCATGGGTTTCCACACCTTTACGGGCATAATCAAGGGCATAATCGTTAGTAGAATCAGCTTCTTTTAGTCTAATTATTTTGTGCCCTATTGCAATTGGTTTAAACATATTGGAAATACTTAAAAATAACCCAATGTTGCAATGGAAATTGGTTATTTTTGTTAACGACTTCGCAAATATGGGCAAAACTGTAAAAAAGAAAACTAAAAGAACTACCGATAAGACGGATTTTTTAATAGAACAAATTATCGAAGGCATGCGTGAAAAAAAGGCATCCAAGATTGTTTTAATGAATTTAACAAATCTTTCGAACAGAGTATGCGATTATTTTGTTGTATGCAATGCCGACAATATGAAACAGGTTTCGGCCATAGCCGATTCAGTAGAAGATTTTACAACTCGCCAATGCGAAGAAAAACCTTGGCACGTTGAAGGTTTGCAAAACTCGCAGTGGGTTTTAATGGATTACGTAAATGTAGTAGTTCATGTTTTTAATACTGAGGCACGCGAATTTTATGGAATCGAAAACTTGTGGGCAGATGCAGATTTTAAATATATTAACGATTAAAAAAAATTTCACGCTTTTTATGGCTAACCAACCTCCAAAAAATCAACCTCTAAAAAACACAAACCCTTTTAATCAAGGACGCAAATCCGGCTCCGGTAACAACGGATTTAATTTTTATTGGATATACGCAGTAATTATTATTCTTTTGCTTTCTGTGAACTTATTTCAATGGAATGGCGGATCTAAAGAAATAACTGAAAACGTTTTTATTCGCGATATGCTAAAACAAGGACACGTAAAACGTGTAGAAGTCATTAATAAAGAATTTGCCGAAGTCTATATTAAACCCGAACATCTTCAAGATAGTATTCATAAAGCAAATCACGTAACAAAAGATGGCCCGCAGTACGCTTTTAACATCGGCTCAATTGAAGTATTTGATAAAAATATGCAGGAATATTCAAATATGATGGATTTTGAATTGAAGTATAGTCCAAGAGCTTACTGGGGACGAACGATTTTAGAATGGGTGCTTCCTTTACTTTTAATTATAGGAATTTGGGTTTTTATGATGCGTCGAATTGGTGGTGGAACAGGTGGAGGAACACAAATATTTAATATTGGTAAATCACGTGCGCAAATTTTTGATAAAGACAAAGGAACAAACATCACTTTTAATGACGTCGCAGGTCTTGAAGGCGCAAAGGAAGAGATTCAAGAAATAGTTGACTTTTTAAAAAATCCAAGAAAATATACTGAACTGGGTGCAAAAATTCCGAAAGGCGCGTTATTGGTTGGGCCTCCCGGTACAGGAAAAACATTGTTGGCAAAAGCTGTTGCCGGCGAAGCACAAGTGCCGTTCTTTTCCTTATCAGGATCTGATTTTGTTGAAATGTTTGTTGGCGTAGGTGCCAGCCGCGTTAGAGATCTTTTTAGACAAGCAAAAGAAAAAGCGCCCTGTATTATTTTCATTGATGAAATTGATGCCATTGGTAGAGCGCGCGGAAAAAGTCCGAGTATGGGTGCAAACGATGAACGTGAAAATACACTTAATCAATTGCTCACCGAAATGGACGGTTTTGGCACAAATAGCGGTGTAATTATTCTTGCAGCTACAAATCGTGCCGATATTCTTGATCGTGCATTAATGCGTGCAGGACGTTTTGATCGTCAAATTTATGTTGATATGCCCGATGTAAAAGAACGTCAACAAATTTTTAATGTGCATTTAAAACCTTTAAAAATTGGTGAAGATGTTGATGTAGAATTTTTATCACGCCAAACACCCGGTTTTTCAGGTGCCGATATTGCTAATATTTGTAATGAAGCAGCTTTAATTGCTGCGCGTAAAAAGAAAAAAGTGGTTGAGAAACAAGATTTCTTAGACGCTGTTGATCGTATTATTGGTGGTTTAGAAAAGAAAAATAAAATTATTTCTGCCGATGAAAAAAAAGTAATAGCCCATCACGAAGCCGGACACGCAACCGTTAGTTGGTTATTGCAATACGCATCGCCATTAGTAAAGGTGACTATAGTGCCGCGCGGACAAAGTTTAGGTGCAGCATGGTATTTACCCGAAGAAAGACAAATTACAACCTATCAACAAATCTTAGATGAAATGTGCGCAATTTTAGGAGGTAGAGCTGCCGAAAAAGTGATATTTAATCAAATTTCAACCGGTGCTCTTAGTGATCTTGAACGTGTAACAAAAATGGCAACTGCAGTGGTTTCGGTTTATGGGTTAAATGATAAACTTGGAAACATTAGTTACTACGATTCAACACAAGCTGAGTTTGCATTTCAAAAACCCTATAGTGAAAAAACCGCACAGGTTATTGATGAAGAAATAAGCAAAGTAATAGAAGGGCAATATCAACGCGCAATTCAATTGTTATCCAATCAGCGTGAAAAATTAGTCGCGCTTGCCGATAAATTATTGGAAAAAGAAGTCATTTTTAAAGAAGATTTAGAATCAATTTTCGGAAAACGCCCTTGGGATAAAGAACCTGAAAAAGAAGTAAAAAACGAACTTCCAACCGAAGAGAAAAAGAACTTGCCCGAAGGGGATGCCGAACTAAAAAGCGTTAACGAAATTACTGACGATAACAAGTAAATTTTCAGATTGAATATTGATAAAAATCTGATTCAAAGAAGTGTTGCGGGAATTGTATTCCTTGCAGTAATGATTGGCGGGGTTTTATTTAGTCATTTATCAGCCACATTATTGCTTTTACTTCTTGCCACCGCATGTTCAATTGAATTGTTTACAATTCTTAAACCTAAAATTCAACCAACATCTCATCCTCTCTTAATTCCCGTTTTACTCATTTGTGTATTTACTGCACTTGGTTTCGGAAAACTCTACCAATTCAACTATGTACTCTTAGTTGTTCCTGTAATTTTCGCTTCAATTTCAATTATTTTTTTTATTGAAAAAAATATTGCTTCAAAAGTAAAAGGGGTCTTCGCGTTTGTTTTCGCTATTCTTTATGCCGGAATTCCATTTGCGCTTTTAATGTTTTATATAACTGATTCTGCGTTTTCGGAAACATCAAACTCTGTTTTATTTTTCTTTACTTTGGTTTGGGTGAATGATACTTTTGCGTATGTGCTTGGTAGGTTAGTCGGAAAAACTAAATTGGCACACTTGGTTTCTCCCAAAAAAACAGTTGAAGGTTTTGTTGGCGGCATATTGATTACAATTCTTTATTCATTATTGATTACACCCTATTTATTTAATACTTCTTTTAATGATTCATATACAGTATTGATGATGAGCGCATTTTTTGTTTCGGTTTTTGCAACTATTGGTGATTTGTTTGAATCGGCAATTAAACGATGGCTAAATATCAAAGATTCAGGATGTTTAATTCCCGGTCACGGAGGCTTACTAGATCGTTTTGACGGATTGATTTTCAGCGTATTACCCTATCTTTTTTTCGTGAATTTTAAATTTTAACCAATTTCTTACTCTCACACACTTATTTAACCTTGTTTAAACAATGTTTTATGATTAAAGGCAGTATTTTTGCCACGCCTTGAAACACACCATAAACAAAATATTATTTACAGCCTTTTTTATTACTAACGTTTTTGGCGCTTATGCTTTTAAATCTTCTCCTATTTCTGATAAGCAAAAAGAAAATTTAATTCAACTTACAAAACAACGTCAATATCATTTCTCACAAAAGGAAACCGAATATTACTCGCTTAACGCAACAAATAACTTTCGAATAAAAATTAAAAATTACTCCCAAAAGTTAATTTCTACAAAAGCTGATTTTTCGTATGAACTGAATTTAAAAAACATTTATTGCGGTGCCTTTGATTACATTAATAACGATTTTTCAAAAACCAAAATAGAAAATGAACGACTTACCGAAACACATCAGTTCTTAGAATTGAGTTACTGCAACAGCGCAAATGGGCTAAAGCAAGACATAACACTAAACAATAGAATAGGGGAGGGTGATTTTTTGCACGTAAATTTTGAATTTTCATCTGAAAAATTAACACCTAAACTTAAGAATAACGATGTGATTTATACCGATAAATTCAACAATGAGTTGGGACTTTTAACCGGATTATTGGTCAAAGATAAATATGGAAAAATTTTGAGTTCTGAATTTTCGGTTCATAAAAACATTATCGCAATTAATATTAATTTAGCACAAGCAATATTTCCAATTACAATTGATCCGTTGTCAACCACACCAAGTACACAAGTTGTTTTTACACAAGCGCAAGCACAAATGGGATATAGTGTGTCCTCTGCCGGTGATGTTAATGGCGATGGATTCTCTGATGTTATTGTTGGAGCTCCGCTCTATGATAATGGTCAAACTGATGAAGGCGCGGTATTTGTTTATTATGGCTCGTCTAACGGCTTAAACACTTCTGCAGCTTGGTCAGTTGAAGGTAACCAAACCCTTAGCGTATTTTCAGGAACTTATATTTTTACTTCAACCGGATTTGGAACAAGCGTCTCTGAAGCAGGTGATGTAAATAACGATGGATATGGTGACGTAATCATTGGCGCTCCCTTTTTTACCAATGGAAATAACGGTGAGGGAAAAGTATTTCTGTATTACGGAAGCGCAACAGGCTTGCCGGCTTTACCGAACTGGACATACGAACCTAACGTGGATAGCGCTTTGGCAGGTTTTAGTGTTTCAACAGCCGGTGATATTAATAATGACGGTTTTTCGGATGTAATTATTGGCGAACCTGGTTACGCAAACGGACAAGTAAAAGAAGGTGCGGCATTAATTTTTCACGGAAGTGTTACCGGACTACCTGCTGCACCAAATACGATTTTAGAAGAAAATTTTACCAATTCATTATACGGTTGGTCTGCAGCTTGTGCCGGCGATGTAAATGGCGATAATTTTGATGATGTAATTGTTTCATCAGTTTATTATGAAAGCGCTGTTGCTACTCGCGATGAAGGAAAAGCATGGGTTTACCACGGTAGTGCAGCCGGAATTACAGTTGCCGCAGCTTGGACAACCGAAAGTAATCGTGCTAATTGTTATTATGGTGAAAATGTTTCTTGGGCAGGCGATGTTAATGGCGATGGATACGGTGATGTTTTAGTAGGCGCAGATTATTATACAAATCCTAGTTTAAATGAAGGAGCTTGTTACGTTTATCATGGGTCGGCAACAGGATTGAATACGGTAGTTGCAATTATTTTAGAATCTAATTTTGCCAGCGCATATTTTGGCGTTGGAGTTAATGGTGCCGGTGATGTAAATGGTGATGGTTATGCCGATATTGTTGTTGGCGCGTATGGATTAAGCAATGGCAGCAGTAGTGAAGGCGCAGGCTATGTTTTTTATGGATCATCAACCGGATTATCGAATGCTTTAAAAACTGCTCTAGAACCAAATGTTAGCAACACAGGCAGTGGAATTAGTGTCTCAACAGCCGGAGACGTAAATGGCGATGGATTTTCTGATATTGTGGTTGGTGCTTATTTGTTCGATAAAATTACTCCACTTGCAACTAACGCAGGTTGTATATACGTTTATAATGGTTTACCGGAGATAATTGGCACAACAACAATTCCCGCCGCACCTTATACAGGAACTCAAGCTTCACAGGGATTGGGTAATTTTGTTACAACCGTAGGCGATGTAAATGGCGACGGCTTTTCAGATCTTGCTGTAGGATCAAGTTTGTTTGACAATGTTCAAACCGATAGAGGGGTAGTTTATATTTTTCATGGATCGGCAACAGGATATTCGGCAGCACCAAACACTACTATTAACGGACCCGCATTTACTAGCGCACGCTTTGGATTTTCGATTGGTGCAGCCGGCGATGTAAATGGTGATGGGTATAGCGATATTATTGTAGGAGCACCGGGATTTAATAGCGGGGGAACAGCAAGTGAAGGGGCAGCATTTGTTTATTTAGGCTCGTCCGCCGGAATTAATACCACTATTCATTTACAAATTGAAGGAAATCAAACTTCCGCTCAGTTGGGATATTCTGTTTCAGGCGCCGGTGATGTAAATGGCGATGGTTATAGTGATATTCTTATTGGTGCTAAAACCTATAATACGGTAATTATAAATGAAGGAAAACTTTTGGTTTATTACGGTTCAATTACGGGTGTTGATAATGTTTTAGATTGGTCATACACCTCAGGTTATTCCGAACAATTGGGAACTTGTGTTGCAGGTGTAGGCGATTGTAATGGTGATGGCTACAGTGATATAATTGCTGTTTCCAGTAATTATTCAAACCCACAAACGAACGAAGGAAGAATTTTATATTTCAGAGGAAGCGCAACCGGTTTAGAATCTGCGCCGGGTTCATTATTCGAAACCAATGTTGCCAATGCAGCAATTACAAATCAAAGTTCGAGTTACGTTGGTGATATAAATGCCGACGGATTTAATGATATTGTTGTTGGAACCCAAGCTTACAATAACGCCGCAACAACAAATGAAGGCGCATTATTGATTTGGTACGGCGCTTCGCCAAGTTTGTATTTTGGAAGTCAACAAATTGTTGATGCAAATGTTGCTAACAGTTATTTAGGCGCAACAGTAGGTTTTGGCGGAGATGTGAATGGCGATGGATACCAAGATATTATTACCGGTTCACCATTGTATGCAAATGGTTCAATTAACGAAGGACAAGCCAGAATATATTTAGGTGCGGCAATAGGATTAAATACAACTTCTTATTGGCAATTTGAACCTAACGCAGTGGGCATATCTGCAGGTTCGTCGGTTAGTAGCGCAGGCGACATAAATGCCGACGGATTTTCTGATATTGTGGTAGGAGCAAACAATTATGATGCAGGTGCAGCTCCTGTTGATGTTGGAATAGTTTATACTTATTTCGGAAATAATTCACACGGTGTTTTAGGAATGAGTTTCTTATCAAAACAACTTAAAAGCAATTTAGTTTCAATTGTACAATCTTCCAACGGAACTTTTGAAGCAGGGTGTGCTTTCGGAACAAGTCATGCTCAAAAATCATATTTAGGAAGAGTTTCGGGACGATTAGTATATGAAGTACGTGGACATCCGGACCCATTTAATAATTACGCAGCAGCAGTTGGAAATTCAGTTTTTACAAGTGGGGCACAACCGCTTTATACCAATTTAGGATTAAACGGCGCAACTTTAACAATGAGTATTACTGCAGCGGCAATTAGTTTTCCAAAATGGAGAGTGCGATTACAAACAAAATTGGTAGATGCTATAGATTGTCAAAAATATTCGCGATGGTTTTATGGATCTATTCACGACAAGCAAGACCGTTCCATTAAAATAAATTCAACTTGTGGTGCACTGCCAATTGAACTTGTTTATTTTACGTCCCGGTGCATTAATAATCAAGCTGAAGTTGAATGGCAAATGTTGGATGAAACGAATGTTTCAAATTACACTCTTTATGAATTAAACCAAAGTGGCGAATTTGAATTACTTGGGACATTAGAAAATAAATCACTTGGAATTTATCGTTTCGTTTTACCGGCTTCAGAAAAGAAGAATAAAATTATACGGTTAATGATTGTTGATCAAAACAATAACAACACCCGTTTTGAGATAGAAGCAACGTCATGTTTCTCAGATTTCGAAAATGCAACGGTTTATCCCAATCCTTCAAACCAAATGATTGATATAAAAATATCTGCCGACGTTAAAGTTAAAAACTGCTTCATTTATGATGCATCCGGAGCAATGATGCTAAATTTATCAAATCAAAATAGTGTTGATGTTTCAAAATTTGAATCGGGCATTTATTTTCTTCGGATAATTGGCGATGATAAAAAATCATATTTTACACGTTTTGTACGAGAGTAAAATCATACATTTGATGTATGAAAATTCATAAAGAAGGTTTTATCATTATTTTAGTTTCATTTTTTCTATTAACAGCAGTAGGATTAATTCCTGTTTATATTTTAGGAATTAATCATTGGTTATCCATTTTAATTTTAACCGGCGCATCTGTTTTTTTTATTTTGATAGTTCAATTTTTTCGCGTTCCAAAACGAAAATTTGTTATTGATAACAAAAAAATTATTTGTCCGGCCGATGGTAAATTGGTCGTTGTAGAAAAAATATTCGAAAATGAATATTTCAAAGATGATCGAATTCAAGTAAGCATTTTCATGTCGCCCTTAAATGTTCATGTGAATTGGTATCCCGTTAGCGGTATTGTGAAGTATGTAAAATATCATCCCGGAAAATATTTAGTTGCATGGGATCCAAAATCGAGCACCGAAAACGAAAGAACAACTGTAGTCGTTGATACCGGAAGCGATGAAATAATGGTTCGACAAATTGCCGGCGCTGTAGCCCGAAGAATTGTTTGTTACGCTAAACAAGGCAGTGTTGTTAATCAAGGCGAAGAACTTGGGTTTATTAAATTCGGCTCAAGAGTTGATATAATCGTTCCTACAAATCATAAAATTATCTTACCCCTTAATTCTAACACAAAAGGCCTTTTGTCAATCTTAATTGAACATTAGTCCTTTGTTTTCTGCCTTTCGTCTATTTATAATAAAATCAGACGTTTATCATTAATTTAGTTCAACTAAATCGATATATTTACGAGTACTATGAGAATATTAATTCTGCAAATATTACTTCTTTCTTCCATCACTTCAATTTCGCAAAGTATTGCCAATTATACTACTGCTCGAACAACAGGAATTACATATTCATCAATCGTTTCAACAGGCAGCGCTGTAAATAGTTGGCGAAATGTTACGCCACCCTTTGAACAAGATGATAACAGAAGTTATTTTATTAATATCGGTTTTGATTTTTGGTATAACGGTGTACGATATACGCAGTTAGCGGTTTCAACAAACGGTTACCTCGATTTTTCTTCTTCTACTGATGATGGAGGACCTGTTGCCGATGATTTTGGATACAACAATGCGGCGTTTTCGGCTTCAACAGCGAGTGTATCAACGCGGCCGGCATGCGCAGTATTTTATGATGACTTAACAGCACAGGGAGGTTCTGCTCCGTTAGGAAACAGTATTCGTTATTTATTGGCAGGTACAGCACCAAACAGAACATTAACCTTGGAATGGATAAACATGGCAGTTTATACCAACACCACACCTAGTTTAAATTTTCAAGTTAAACTTTATGAAAATACCGGAAAAATAGCTTTTGATTATGGTACAATGAACACGGGTACGTTTACGTTTTCCTATACTTTAGGAATTAATGCCACCAACGTAAGTGCACCACCGTTAGCCAGTGAGTTAAAGAATCAAACAACCGCAAACACAAATACTTTTTCAAATACACCCCAAAATAATCTTTCTACACTACCGTCAACCAATTCACAAATTTCATTTACTCCGCCGGTACCTGCAAATCCGAGTGGTGCATTAACATTTAGCGCAATTACTCAAACATCAATGACGCTTAATTTTTTGAACTGGGCAACCAATGAAATTGGTTATGTGATTTATAGTTCAACCGATGGAGTAAACTATTCATTTGTTGCGCAAACTGCGGTTAATGCCACAAGTCAAAATGTAACAGGATTACTTCCGGGAACAACTTATTATTGGAAAGTATTGGCAGTAACGGAAGGCGCACTTAGTACAGCGCTAACAGGAACACAGGCTACTTTGCCTGCAGGAAATAAAGTTTCAAATGTTGCCGCAGGAAATTGGAATAACGCCGCTTCGTGGTTACCGGTAGGTGTTCCTACCGCAACGGATAATGTAACCATATTAAACGGTCATACTATTACAATTAATTCAGATGTAAATTGTAATCGCCTTACAGTAGGACAAGGAATAAGCGGCACATTAACATTAGGGAACAACAATACCACGCGCACATTAAACATTGGCGAAAATATTATTGTTAATACCGGCGCAAATTTTTCTGTTAATACCGCTTCAAATACCACGCATTTGATTCCTGCATTTACAGGGTCAATTACAAATAATGGAACTTTTAATTTTGCAACTGACGCCAATAGTTTGTGCGATATTGCATTTACAAAAAACGGCAATCAAACTTTATTAGGCACAGGCGCAACAACAAATTTTAATTTGGTAACATTAAATATGGGTAGCAGTGAAAACAATGTGTTAACAGTTTCTGCTGCAAATTTTACAGCTCCTGCAAATTTTATTATACTGCAAAATGGAACTTTTAAATTACAAAGCTCAAATACTGCAACCTTTAATTTACTTACAACTGTTACAACGGTGGGGCCAACAAGTGGATTGTGGTTTGGAAATGCTAACGCAACCATAAATTTTCCATCAGGTTTAACACTTGAAGGAAATTTAAGACTTGATGCCGGAATAATGGCGATAGGTGATGCAGCGAATGAAAATTTAACTTCAAACGGTGGTGAATTATATATTGCCGGCGGAACATTTCGTGTTGCAGGAAGATATTTTTCATCGGGGATTAATAATTTAAGTCGTTTTCAAATGACGGGTGGAACAATGACAGTTCCTTTTGTAAGTTCTACCAGTACAACTATTGAACCGTTTAGTATTACAAGCGCAGGTTCGGTTGTAATAATTTCAGGAGGAACAATTATTATTCAAAACGAAGGCGGAACCGGCGCGCAAAATTTGGGGTATAGAATTGCCAATGTAATAAACAGTTCGGTAACCGGTGGTGTTTTACAAATTGGAAATACAACTACGGCAGCGGCGCAAACAATGCTAATTAATACAATTTTACCGGTTGGAAATTTATTGGTGAATAGTAACAACGCAACAGCTCAACTTGGCGCAGCCTTAACAGTAAGATCGAATGTTACAATTACTACCGGAACATTAAACAATTCAACATTCAATTTAACGGTTGGAGGAAATTGGTTAGACAATGCAACTTTTAATCCCGGAACATCGGCAGTAATTTTTAATGGAAGTGCTTTGCAAACAATTACCAAAGCAACAACTGAACGATTTAATGATTTGTTTTTAAGTTCAACGGATACGGTAAAACTAAGTGCAAACATTGATGTTGATCGAAACATGATTATTAATCCGGGTTCAAAATTTAGTGCCGGCACTTTATCAAAGCAGGTCGATATACAAGGCAACTTAACAAACTCGGGTTACATTAATGCACGCAAAGGATTATTTTTATTTAATGGTGTTGTGTTGCAAACCATATCTTCAACATTAACAACAAGATTTTATAATTTACAAGTTAATAATGCGGCAGGTGTTCGTATTAATACCGGTATATTTGAATTGCAAGGAGCATATACGCCAACAGTGGGTAATTTTAATGTAACACTTGCTACTTCATTTACAATGTTGAGTGATGCGCTTACAACTTCTCGAATTGCGCAAGCCGGAACCGGATCAATTACCGGAAATTTTAATGTACAGCGTTACATTGGTGCGCGCACGGCAGGATATTCTGATATATCTAGCCCGGTTGCTTCAACAACAATAGGAGATTGGGATAACGAATTATTATTAGTTTATCCATATGCTCCACCGGCATCTTACCCGTCGGCATGGGGTTATGATGAAGTTCTTTGGGATTATGTGCCAATTACCGCCTCAACAACTACTCTTGCAAAAGGATTAGGTTACGAAGTATATTTAGATAGTTATGGTGACTACACAACATTCGAAAACACTACACTAGATAGTAGAGGAAATCCTACAATTGGAAACGTTCCAATGTCGGCGAGCATTACAAGGGTAAATGACGGTTGGAATTTAATAGGAAACCCATACGCTTCATACATCAGTTGGGATAATTTACAAGCTACAACGAGTAATATTTCAACCAACATTATGATTTATGATGAAACGATTTCAGACTTTGCTGTATTTACTACAGGAGCAGGAGTGGAGTTAGCACCTCATCAGGGATTTTGGGTAAACGCAATTACAGCAACACCTTCATTACAATTTTCTGAAACAAATAAAACAACTACGAATACAAGTGATTTCAGAAATGCGGCAACGAGATTATTTTCTGCCACAGTAAAATGTAAAGACAAATCAAATTGGTTTACCTCCACTACCAAATTCACGTTTAATGACAATACAAAATTTGGTAGCGAAGTAGTTTTTAGATCGGTACCACATCCTTTGGCACCATCGTTATATTCAATAAACTCATTAGGGGAAAAATGCAGAATTCAAAATATAACAACCAATAATGCAGATTTAACTATCCCTGTAAATTTTAAATCTGAATTATCAGGAAATTTTTCGATTGAACTTTCAAACATCGATCTTACTTATGAGTTAGGATATTCATGTGTTTATTTGCACGACAAAAAAGAGGAAATATTTTTTCCGGTTAATGAAATTAATTCGACGTATAATTTCTTTCACATTGCGGGTAAAAATGACGATCGCTTTGAATTGGTATTTAAAAAAATGAATTGCATTGTTTTCACGAGCGATTTATCGGTGAAAGTATCGTACAAAACAACTATTGATAAAGTTTTATTGAACATTGAGGCTGAAGAATCAATTATTGGTAAATCTACTTTAAAAAATGCTTTAGGTCAAGATTTAGGTATTGCAATAGCACTTAACGGAGCGGGAACATACGAAATACAATTACCGGAAACAGCAGGAATGTATATTCTTAAGTCTGTAATTAATGGGAAAGAGTACACTAAAAAAATTATTCGCCAATAATTCCTTTTATTATTTGAATTCCTTCTTTTAAATCCTTTTTTCGGGGTAAAAGCCTTCCAAAATTTACTTTGCTTTCAAAGCGTAGAAGTAGCACATAATAAACAAGCATTGTTCCTAATCCTATTGAATTTATTATTGCAGCAAATTCTAATTCATAAAATGGAATATAAAAGTATCGACCAACAGCAATAACTATAAAAGTGATTGTTGAGCCAATGGTATTTGCCCAAAATTTGCCTAAACCGCTATAATAATGGCAATAAATAAGACTTACACTAAAAAATAAAATTCCGGGCAGTAAATAAACGATTACTGTTCGTATTCCTAAAAATTCTTTACCTAAGTAAGCAATATAAAATTCATTTGGAATACAAAAAAAAGCAAGACTTGCAGCTAAAGAAATAAAAAACGAAACTTTTGATAAAAGTAAAGTGAGTTGAATAGCTGATTCGTTAGATAGCTTTGCTGAAATTTTTGTGTACTGAACAGTAGCGATACTTTTTGCAATTATCCAAATTGCTTCTGCAAGTTGCAATGCCGCCGAAAAATAGCCGGCAGCCTTATCACCAACATATTTGTATAAAAACAATAAACTTAGGCGATAATTCATCATTTGAATAAAGTTGTTAGCTTGTACCCAAAATCCGTAATTGAATAATGTTTTAGCAATATTAAAATCAAACTTCAATTCGCGTGTATTAAATTGATCGAGCGTTACGATTAATAAGTAGAAAAGAGTAACAGATAAGCTGATGTAAGTTGAAATGAAAAAAACATTCTCATCTCTCATTTTAAAATTAAAAATTAAAAGGGAAGTTGACAAAAGCAGCACGGCATGATAAATGTATGCTGAAATATTATACTTGTATATTCGTTGATCGGATAATAAAATTTGTTCCAAAAAAGATTGTGTCGAAAGCAAAAAACTAAATAAAATTAAGTGAATTAAATATTTATAGGAAACGACTTCGAAATAAAATTGAAGCATTGAAAGAATTGATACACATAAAATAACCCACAATAAAGACGGAAGAAACAAACGACTTACGGGTACACGATTGCCTAAATATACAATTGCCGGCCCACTAAAAACTGAAGCGAAAAGATGATTTATGCTTGCTCCAAAGCGAAATATTGCCAATTGGCCTAAAATAATTACACCTAAATATTTTGAATGCAATCCAAGTATTATCAACAGCACGAAACCTGCAAAAAGTCGTGACCCAATGGTTGATAAAATTCGTAACAGCATTTTTTATTTTTTATTTAATATTTTTTGATAACAATTATGCAACATTTCAGCTACGGCCGTAATTCCGAATTTTTTCAAAACCGGTTCAGCCATTTTAAGTCTGTCGAAATCGTTAAATCTGTTCGACATTTTTTGCATTGCATTTATTAAATCATTTTCATCATCAACATTTATTAAAATGCTATTGGAATTATCTAAAAATTCTTCGGGGCCACCGCAACGCGTACAAATAACGGGTAGTCCTGCTAACAAAGCTTCGGCAGTTACCATTGAAAAAGTTTCGTGCCTGCTGTTGGTTATTAAAAAATCGTGTTGCAGCATTAAATCTAAAACTTCTTCATTAACTAATCGTCCAACAAACCGAACATTAGAATTTATTGAAATCGATTCAAGCATTTTTCTGTCTTTTCCGTCACCGGCAATTGTTAATTGGGCACTATTTGCTATTGAAGATTTGTTGAAAGCCCTAATTACTCCCGAAATATTTTTTATATCGTCAACTAAATCGGCAACAACTAAAATTTTAATAGTTGAATTTAATTTTTGTTTTTCTTTAGTTGATCGTTCAACAATATTCGGAACAATTACAAATTCCGTTTTAGTATTAAATAATTTTTGTAATCGATTTTTAAGCAAAACAGAAACCGATGTGACCAATTTCGCGTTATAAAAGGCCTTTTGATACAATCTTTTTTTAGCAAACGGCAATTTTTCATAAACACCGTTTAAATAACCACTCCACTGCTCGGTTATTAAATAATCAGGAATATATTTTTTGTAAATTTTATTATATGCTACAAAATTTCTAAACAGCATGTGTAAATGAACCAGTGCCGGTTTGCCCTTTTCTTTCGTTAAATGATTGTAGCAAAAGCGATGCGCTTTTATAAATTTACGATAGGCTGAGAGTTTGTTTGATGTTTTGGTATAATAGTAATGCAAGCGGTAAATACCGTTTTCATTCTTAACAAAAAATTCATCTTTTTTTTCGGCAAAGGGTCCGCAATAAATTAAACTTATTTGGTATTTTTCAGTAACAGCACGTGCGTATTTTTCGACGAAAATTGCCAATTGCTTATCATGAGGATTAGGATACCATTCGGGAAGAAAGAGAATATGCGGTTTAGAATTGTTCAAGAATTAAGTAAAATAAATATAACCTACAATTGTACCAATAGTAACAGCTAACAAATCGCTTAACAACCCTAAGCCAATTAAATAGCGTGAATTTTTAATTCCAACACTTCCACAATAAACGGCAACTACATAAAATGTGGTTTCACTGCTTCCCTGATACACGCTTGATAATTTTCCGGAAAATGAATTAATTCCTAATGCAGGATTAGTCCACACATCAAGCATTAATCCTTTACTTGCATTGGCACTAAATGATCGCATAATTCCTGTTGGTAATGCGTCAATAAATTCGGTGTGTGAAGTAAAAACCGCTAATAGTTTTGAAATGCCATTAATAATCAATTCCAAAGCGCCTGAGTAGCGAAATATTGCGATAGCAGTTAACATTGCTACCATGTATGGAATAATTTTTAATACAGTATCAAATCCCTCGCGGGCGCCTCCAATAAAAACATCAAAAACATTTTGCCTTTTTAAATGACTTCGTAAAATAAAATTAATAATAATTCCAAAAATTAGTAGTCCTGAAAATGTATAAGAAAATTTGGTAATTTGTTCTTCGTTCATTTCTTTTGTCGCAAAAACGACTAAAGCAATTATAGCGCTAATGCCAATTACAAAGAAAAATAAAGCTGGTTGAAATAAACTTATGCGTTGAATTAGGCAAGCAATAATTAAAGTGAAAATGGTTGCCGAAAAAGTGGTAATAAAAGTTGGTATAAAGATATCAGTTGAGTTTTCAGCACCATTTGCTGCTCTAAAAGCCATAACTGTAATAGGAATTAATGTTAATCCCGCAGTGTTTAACAGTAAAAACATAATTTGAGATCGAGAAATGGTAGAATTGTTTCCGTTTAATTCTTGTAAGTCTTTCATCGCTTTTAATCCTAATGGTGTAGCAGCATTATCCAATCCTAAAAAATTTGCCGAAAAATTCATCATCATTGAACCCATTGCAGGATGTTCCTTTGGTATATCGGGAAAAATTTTAGAAAATACCGGGCTGAAAATTTTAGCGATAAATGAAATACTTCCTCCCGATTCGCCAATTTTCATGATTCCGCACCATAACGTCATAACGCCGGTTAGTGCTAAAATAATTTCAAATCCTTTTGTGGCCATATCAAAAAAACCTTGAACCATTTCAGGGAAAACAGCATCATTTCCTAATAAAAATGCGTTAATTAAAGCGGTAACAAATCCGCCGACTATAAAAAATATCCAAATAAAATTAAGGGTCATAGTTTACTTACATAATCGAATAAAGTTATGAATTAATTGTTTGCCGTTATCACCACTAACTTCGGGATGAAATTGTACGCCGTACCAAGGGTTAGTGTTATGTTGCATCATTTCATTTTCGCAAATTACCGAGTAGGCAAGTGTTGTAAAGGATTCGGGACAAGTAATGGATTCACAATGATCTTCCATGAAATTATAAGATTCGTTTTTATTTCCGAACAAATCGTTTTTTTTTACAACTAAAATGCTTTGGGTATTGCGATCTTCATCACATTTCGAAATTAGCGCATGGTGATAAATGCCCATTAATTGATGTCCAAAACAAATTCCAAGCACGGGCAAATTTTTGTTTGAAAAAATAATTTTACCCATATTCAAATATTCGCCATGACTTGTTTCAGTAAGTAAAATTGGTGCTCCACTAATAATTATCCCACTATATTTTTTAATAGAACGAACATTTGTAAAATTTAAAATTTCGAATTCGGTTAATGCTTTTACATGTTCGGCTATTAATGGAGTTTTTTTGCTTCCGCAATTAATAATCAGAATTTTTTTCATATTAAAACGGATATCCGATTCCAATATTCAGAATTGGTTTTGATTTAAAAGGTGAATAAATACGGTTGTTGTTTTCGGCAAACTCGCGTAGCCAAATATTGGTTGTAGTTTTCTTTTGAAAAAACCAACGTTCACCATCGGGTAACTGAGGCTGTCGAAGTGGATAAGCGAAATCAAATCGAAAAATGAAAAAATCCAAATCAAACCTCAATCCTATACCTGCGCCCATGGCTAATTGTTTATAAAAATCTTTGGTAAATTCACCTCCGGGTTTACCGGTACGCGGTTTAACCAACCAAACATTTCCTGCATCGTAAAATAGCGCACCTTTTACAATTTTTAGTAAATCGAAACGGTATTCAATATTTCCTTCAATATGAATGTCGCCTATTTTATCAAATGCAATAGTGGTATCATAAAATGTACCCGGCCCAATGGTTCTTGCTCTAAATGCCCTTAATCCATTGGAGCCGCCAACATAAAAACTTTTTTCGAAAGGTAAGGCCTCGTTTAAGTTTGCCATTGGTATGCCGATACCTGCGGCAGTTCGATAAACAATTTGACTGCTTTTATTGAAATTTATATAATAACGAAAATCAACATCGGCTTTTGCAAATTCTGCAAAACGTATTCCTAAAATTTCATAACTGCCTATTGAATCTTTTTTCGCTTGAATTAAATTAAAAAATTGTCGAAGCAATAATCCCGATAATTCAACACCTGATTTAATATACAGTACGTCTTTATTTTTTGTTGGCCGTTGAGTATTGTACGTAAATTGAAATTGTGATCCTACAACAATGTGATCGGTGTAAGAATATTTTAAAAACGGATCTTTAATTGTGTTCAATCGTTCTTGAAATTCTTTTGACGGATTTATTTTTACAGCACTAACTTTTAAGGGCGACAAATAATATTGAAATTTTGTTCCGCGCTGCCATTCATAAGCAAAAGAAATATCCTGTATGCCTCTAATAAAATCCGGTCGTTTTTGGTAATTTAGTGATGCCGAAAATACTGTTTTAGGACTTGAATTTTTACTGAATTTAAACACATTAAACGGAACAAAAAACTTGGGTATTGTGAGAGAAATTTCAGGTCCGAATTCAATGGTGTTAAAAGTGCTTAACGGTTTAAAATTTCCAACACCAACTGATGAACCGACTGAAGTTTGATCTTGGTTAGCCAATAATTGTTGCACTTCAATTCCGCCGGTTAACTTCATTCTTAAAGATTCCCCACCACGGAATACATTTTTGTTTTTATATCCAATGTTACCCGATATACCAAGGTTCCCCGCGCGGTTTGTGCCATTGGCTTCTAAAATAAAAGTTTGTTTTTTTAACGGCTTAAGTTTTATGTAACAATCAAGATAGGGTGTTGCCGGGTCGCTCGCATTGGTTTTAAAATTAATGTTTATGCTTTTATATATTCCTAATGAAGTTAGTTTTTTGTAAGTGGCTTCAACCTCTTTAGACCGATAATAATTTCCTCTAAGCAAATAAACATGTTGCAAAATGTTTTTTGGTTTTACGCTGGGTTTTCTTCTGTATAAAAATATAAATTCTTTATCTTCATCTTTAAATTTTACTGTATCATAATCTTCAATGTTATCTTTTCCTTGAATATAATCGGTATAGATATAAATGTTATTAATTACATATCGTTTATTGTCTTCAAACCAAGTTGAGTCATTTTGCGGTTCTTTTCTTAGAACTCGTCCAATTTTCATTCCTAATTTTACGGTATGATTGGATGATGAACTGTCAACAATAAAGCTTATAAAATCTTTACTGAAATCATAATAACCGCGATCTTTTAAATAAACCACTATTCTTGCTCGTTCATCATCTAACTTATCAATATCAAGTTTATCATTTTCTTTTATTAATGATTCGTTTGATGCGGCTTTTAAGATTTTTAATATTTTTTTATCCTCACTGGAAGTGTAAAAAGTATCGATAGTATAATTGCGGTGCGTATATGCCAAATAAAAAATATAAGCTTTTTTACGTGTTGTATCGAGCCAAATCGAATCGTGTGTTTCATTGTTAAAATATCCTTTTTTAAACAAGTAGTTACTAAGGTTACGACGTGATGAGCGTACTTTTGAAGAGTCTAACAATACAGGAGCTTCGCCTACTTTGGTCATAATCCAAGTTCCAAAACGTTTGCGCCAATGTGTTTTATACGTTTTTTCCTTTTTACCGCGCTCAATCCTCCGTTTGTTTTTTTTAGCTTTTTTTATCGTCTTAAGCGAGTCTAATCGTTCAAATTTTTCGGGGTTCGGAACGTTGTATAGCCATAGGTGGAAACGAGGCTTTCCAAAAATTTTGCGATTGGGCTGCGTTTTAATTACTACCTCTAAGTCAGTAGAGGATACTTTATCTCCCGAAACAATTATTTTATTTTTTTCAACAAGATATTCGCCGGTTTTTAAGCGCTTCGTATAATTGCATGCTGTTAAGGCGGCAATAAGCGGCAAAAACAAAATTATTTTTTTACGAATTGAATTCAACGACTGATGATTTCGTTAATTTTAGACAAATATAGCTAAGGTGAGCCTAACTAAACGACAAATTTCTGCAATTCGTGATCTTCATAAAAAAGAAGGTCGCAAATCTACCGGCTTATTTATTGTTGAGGGTGAACGTTCGGTAGCTGAATTATTGCGTTCTTCTGTTAAGGTTCGTGCCTTGTATGGTGTATCAGCTTTTGATTGGAATGCGGGCGTTGATTTCATGAAAATTAGTCAAAACGAACTTGAAAGAATTAGTGCTCTTGAAAACCCGAATAATGTATTAGCGGTGGCCGAAATTCCAAATTTTCAATTGTCTAAAAACGCAAAAAGATTAATCGCGGCTTGTAATATTCAAGATCCCGGTAATGCAGGAACAATAATTCGTACAGCACATTGGTTTGGCTATGAAGGAGTCATTTTATTCGGATATTCTGTTGATGCTTTTTCGCCCAAAGTTGTACAATCGTCAATGGGAAGTGTGTTTAATATTCCGGTATTAAATGAAGTTCATTACAATGAATTGGAAATGTTAAAAACTAACGGATTTAGACTATACGCAGCCGACATGAAAGGCGAAAATTCACAACACATGAATTTTGCCGATAAATCGGTGTTAATTCTTGGAAGTGAAGCGCACGGAATTCCTCAAGAGGTTAAAGATTTAAATCCAACATTTATTACCATATCTAAGCATCTTTCAACCGCCGATTCTTTAAACGTATCGGTGGCTTGCGGTATATTGGCCTATGAAATGAACGGAAAACAAGCAGGAGGGGATAAAAATGAGTGAAATTATTATTGCAATTGACGGTTATTCTTCCTGTGGGAAAAGCACTTTAGCGAAACAAATCGCAGCAAAATTAAATTATGTTTACATTGATACAGGTGCCATGTATAGAGCAGTTGCGCTTTTTGCTATTGAAAACGGATTAATAAAAGATAATTATGTTTTACGTGATGAATTAATTCATGAATTGGATAAAATAAATATTCGATTTTTTCACAATCATCAAAACGGAAAGTCAGAAACTTTTTTAAACGGTAAAAATGTTGAACAATCTATTCGAGGAATGGAAGTTTCTAAACATGTAAGCTATATTAGTTTAATCAAAGAAATTCGTCAAAAATTAATTTCATTACAGCGAAGCATTGGTGTGAACAATGGAATTGTAATGGATGGGAGAGATATTGGAACAGTTGTGTTTCCTCAAGCAGAATTAAAAATTTTTATGACGGCTGAAAAAGAGGTGCGAATTCGACGAAGGTATGAGGAGTTAAAAAATAAAGGCATAAATACAGGTTATGACGAGGTGAGCGAAAATGTTACGCTTCGCGATTTTGAAGATACTCATAGAGAAGAAAATCCGCTTAGACAAGCCGCCGATGCTCGCGTAATTGATAATACCGATATGAGTATGAACGAGCAATTTGATTTGGCTTTTTCATGGTGCCTTGAAATTCTTGCAGAAAAAGCAAAAAAATAGGCTCAATTTTTAGCCTTTTTTTGAACATTTTTAATGTCGATTTCCGATTCTTTTCGTTGAAAAAAAACTATCCGAGAAACACGCACATTAGCAGTTGTTTACAAGTTAATCGAATGTTAACAACTACAATTATTATTTGCGTGTTTTTCACCTTAAAAATGGGTTAAAAAATTATCTTTGTTAGCCCTTAAAAAATAGCATAAAAAAGGGTTTAAAATCAAGTAAAAATCTGTTCTTAAAAATGAGTGAAATTTTGGAAAAAACAAGTGAGTATTCGGCCGACAGTATACAAGTATTGGAGGGGTTGGAAGCGGTGCGTAAAAGGCCCGCAATGTACATTGGCGATATTGGATTTAAAGGATTGCACCATTTGGTGTATGAAGTAGTAGATAATTCGATTGACGAAGCTTTAGCAGGACACTGTAATAGAATTGAAGTTTCTATCAATACCGATAATTCAATAACGGTTAAAGATAATGGTCGTGGCATTCCTGTCGATTTTCATGAAAAAGAAAAAAAATCGGCACTTGAAGTTGTAATGACGGTATTGCATGCCGGAGGAAAATTTGATAAAGATTCGTATAAGGTTTCAGGTGGGTTACATGGAGTAGGCGTGAGTTGTGTAAATGCGCTATCCATTCATTTGAAAGTTGAAGTACATCGCGGCGGAAAAATGTACATGCAAGAATATTCTATTGGTAAAGCGTTGTATGATGTGAAGGAAATAGGTACAACCGATTATCGTGGAACTATTGTAACGTTTAAACCCGATGAGTCTATTTTTTCTGTTCATGAATACAATTACGAAACTTTAGCAACACGCTTACGGGAATTATCATTCTTAAATAAAGGCATTACAATTACACTAACCGATAATCGCAATAACGACGATAGTGGTCAATCCGTTAGTGAAATATTTTATAGTGAAGGTGGTTTACGCGAGTTCGTTAAATTCCTTGACGGAAATCGCGAACAGCTGATTGCTGAAGTGGTGTACATGGAAGGTGAAAAAGCAGGAATTCCTGTTGAAGTAGCGTTAATTTATAACACCTCTTTTAGCGAAAACATTCATACTTACGTTAACAACATTAATACGCATGAAGGCGGTACGCATTTAGCCGGTTTCAGAAGAGGATTAACACGAACATTAAAAAAGTATGCCGAAGATTCAGGGATGCTTAAAAATTTAAAATTTGACATTAGTGGTGATGATTTTCGAGAAGGATTAACAGCCGTAATTTCTGTAAAAGTTGCCGAACCGCAATTTGAAGGACAAACAAAAACAAAACTCGGTAACAATGAAGTAATGGGTTCTGTTGATCAGGCGGTGGGCGAAATGCTGAGCAATTATTTAGAAGAAAATCCAAAAGATGCTCGAACAATTGTTGGTAAAGTTATATTGGCGGCACAAGCTCGTCATGCTGCCCGAAAAGCACGAGAAATGGTGCAACGAAAAGGTGTAATGGGTGGAACAAGTTTGCCGGGCAAATTGGCCGATTGCAGTGAAAAAGATCCAACAGCGTGCGAAATTTATTTGGTAGAGGGAGATTCAGCCGGAGGCACGGCAAAACAAGGCCGCGATCGCCGTTTTCAGGCAATATTACCATTGCGTGGTAAAATTTTAAATGTTGAAAAAGCAATGTTTCATAAAATTCTTGAGAACGAAGAAATAAAAAACATGTACACTGCACTTGGAGTTAGGGTGGGTACTGAAGAAGACAGCAAGGCGCTTAACATGAACGGACTTCGTTACCATAAAGTAATAATTATGTGTGATGCCGATGTTGACGGTAGCCATATAACGACCTTAATACTTACGTTCTTTTTCAGATACATGAAAGAAATGATTGAGAATGGATACATTTACATTGCTTCGCCACCTCTTTATTTGGTGAAAAAAGGAAATGTAAGTAAATATGCTTGGAGCGATGAAATGCGCGATGGATTTATTGCAGAAATGAAAGGTTCAGGAAAAGATTCATCGGTAAATGTTCAACGTTACAAAGGATTGGGTGAAATGAATGCCGAACAATTATGGGAAACAACCATGAATCCCGAGCATAGAACGTTAAGAAAAGTGACCATTGAAAATGCTGCCGAATGCGACCGAATATTTAGTATGCTTATGGGCGATGAAGTACCGCCGCGCCGCGATTTTATTGAGAAAAATGCGAAATACGCAAAAATTGACGCTTAATACTTTAACCCCGCAACTCGCGGGGTTTTTTATTACGGGCAGTTATTATTGTACGAACGGAGAAACTTTTTTCAACTTGATTTAGTAAAATTACACATGAAATTTAGAATTCTATTTACAATAGTGCTATGTCTTTTTGTTGTTCAAATTTCCTCGGCACAACAAAACAACGATGAATATATTGTCGTCAAAAAGAAAAAAATGACCAAGCGCCGTAAAAATAAAGCGGCAATGGTTAAAATTATTCGACAATTAAAAAACGGTGGCGCCATTTTATACATGGTGCGCGACAAAAAAATAAATACCGCAATGCTCCAAGAAAAAGGATTGCCTAATGCTGCAAAAGAAATGGAACAAAGGCAAATTCGGAAAAATAAAATAATTGTAAAAGGACTTAAAACAAATTTCAAATTTTGCCCTATTTATTTTTTCCTGCAAAGTGATTTAGAATTTATACAGCAAGGAAAAATATCCGAAAATTTAGTGGATACTGCTTTGCTGAAGTCGAATGAAAAATTTCACCATTCATTTTTTTTGATAATGGATTATGGTGATTTATATAGTGAAGAAGGAAAAATTTATAACGATTCGCTTTCATTCGATAAAACCGGATTGCCCTCTTTAAAAGAGCATACTTTTGTTTTGAAAAATAAATATTTGTCGCAGTTGGTTAACCCTTTTCCCTACTATTTCACCGTTCATTATCCGGCAAAAGATTTAGGACAACGAACAGAAAAGTATGTGCTTAAGCTTCAAAAATTTTATCGTAAAAATGCCGAATAAAACTGTTATCGGTTTTAATTAACAATTAAAATAGTCTCGTTTGCAACGAATTTCACATTGCTTCGTTGAAAATATAAAGCCATTTATAGGGGATTCGTGAAATTATCATTAACTTTAGCAAATGCTACGTTGGGTTGTAAGCATATACGCGGTAATCGTTACCTTTAATTCCTTTTCTCAAAGGAAATGCGAAACTTATTCGCTTAACGATTTTTTGTATTCATGTGATGAACTTGATTTAAAAGTTGATGAAATTTTTAATTTAATGACCGATGAAGAACGCGTTGGACAAATGATTATGCCGGCAGCCGGACATTTCGGAAAATCTACAAAATATGTAGCAGAACTTGTTAAACAAAAAAAAGTTGGCGGTATTATTTTGTTAACCGGTACTAAAAATGAATTCAAAACAAACACGTCTTGGTTCGATAGTTTAAATAATTTGCGAAAAGGCGTTCCGCTTATGTTTAGCGCCGATGCCGAATTGAGTTTGATTAATATGAAAATTAAGGGCACTACTCCAATAAAAAAAGCTTTTCGTATTAAATCTGAAACAGAATTAAAAGAAGAAACGAATAAAATATGTTCTGAACTTGCTTATATGGGCATTCATCAAAATTTTGCTCCCGTTGCAGATATGTCGCCAAATGCAACCGTGAGCCTAAGAAGTTTTGGAAATCATCCCGACACAATTATAAAATATTGCAATCGCTTTATTCAGGTATCTACCGAAAATAATATTTTAACATGCGCTAAACATTTTCCCGGACACGGTAATGTAACTGGCGACACACATAAGCAGTTGGTTTATATTGATGGCGAAATGAAAGAGGCCGAACTTTATAAACCTTTAATCTCCCAAAATATTCCGAGTATTATGATTGGACATATTGCTGTTACCAACAATGAAAAGTACGATACTAAAGGATTGCCAAGCACTTGTTCAAAACGAATTGTTACTGATCTTCTAAGAAATGAAATGGGATTTAAAGGACTTATTGTCACCGATGCTTTAAATATGGGCGGTGTTGTAAATGTTCCCGATTGCGGACTAAAAGCTGCCCAAGCGGGATGTGATATTTTATTAATGCCGGTTGATGAAACCAAAACCATTAATTCGATAGTAAAAGAAATAGCCGCCGATGAATTTTTTAAGGAACAAGTTTATCGTTCGGTTAAACGAATTATTCGGCTAAAAATTTGCATGGGAATTATTGAGTAAATTTGTTGCGTGAGCAATTTCCAACCTTCAATCGAAAATAAATTTGTTATTTCAATTTGTGGACCAACTGCCGTTGGTAAAACAGCAGTTGCAGTTGAAATTGCGCAACATTTTAATACCGTTGTTTTAAATGCCGATTCAAGACAAGTTTATAAGGAATTAAACATTGGTGTGGCAAAACCTTCAATCAATGAATTGAATTTGGTTGAGCATAAATTATTAGGACACGTTTCGGTTTCTCAACTTTATGGTGCAGGTGATTTTGAAAAGGACGCACTAAGTGAAATTGAAAATGTGTTTTTGAAAAAAAATATTTTGGTCGTTTGTGGTGGCAGCGGATTATATTTAAAAGCACTCTATGAAGGATTGGACGATTTGCCAAATGCTGATGTTAAGTATCGCGAATTGTTGCATGAATTGTATTCTAAAAATGGAATTCTCGGATTGCAAAACGAATTAAAAAAAATAGATGAATCGGCTTTGCGACTAATTGATAATAAAAATCCGCAACGAATGATGAGAGTACTTGAAATTATTCAGCAGTCAGGTAAAAAATATAGCGAAGTTTTAAAATCAAAAAAAAACAAGCGCAGTTTTCAATTCATTAAAATTGGTTTGAATATTTCGCGTGAAAATCTTTACAACCGAATAAATAATCGTGTTCACGAAATGATAAATTCCGGTTTACTGGATGAAGTTAAGTTGCTTCAAAAATTCAGAAATTTTAACGCGCTTAAAACAGTAGGCTATAGTGAAATTTTAGATTATTTTGATGGTAAATTGACTAAACCGGCAGCAACTGAAAAAATAAAACAGCATACTCGAAATTATGCAAAACGGCAACTTACTTGGTTTAGAGCCGACAAACAAATAACGTGGTTCGAACCTACGCAGTTAAACGAAATAATAATTCACATAAAAAATATAATGCCCCGTGTTTAGGCAATTTGTTTCTTATAAAAAACTAAACCGATCAATTATACATTTAATCGCTGCCGAAACTTGCATCCAACTTATCAATTCTGCCTTTATGCTGGCCTTGTTGGTTTATATGGAGAAACAAGGGTATGAAGATTATGTAAGCGCCCATTTTCAAAAATACCGATTTTTAATTGTTTTAGCCTTGGCAATTCCAATTGGAATTTATATTCGGGGAAGAAAAATTAAACCCTTGTTTTTTTTGTCCTCTTTTTTAGTGCCGGCTAGTGCTTTATTGATTTTGTATTCATTGGAAAATAAAATTGAGTGGTTAATTTATTTAAGTCATATATCATGGGGTACAGGATTTGTTTTTATGCAAGTTTCTGTTATACCGTTTATACTTCGTCATACTGCTCCTGAAGCGCAAACCGAAGCAATATCTTTAAGTCACAGCACATGGAGTATGGCAGGAATAATTACCGGAGTTGTGTTTTTTTCTTTTCAATATTTAATGCCGCAATGGTTTAATGAAAAAATAGTAATGCAAATTTTTGCGGTTGCAGGTTTTTTCGCACTATACTTTGTAGTAAGAATAAAGGTTGATGAAGAAAATTTTTCAGTTCCAAAAAATAGACAACGAAATTTTTTTGATTATGATTGGGGAATAATTACTGTTGCAATGATTCCAACTACTTTAATTGCAACCGGCGCAGGATTAACTGTTCCATTTATCGGATTGTTTTTTTATAAAATTCATGGCATTGATACCGATACTTTTTCTTTATTGGCATGTATTGCATTATTTTTTGTTTCGTTTTCCACGTTACTGGTTCCTCAGGTGAAAAAAAAATTGGGTTATTTAATTGCCATACCGCTTACGCAAGGAATTTCCATTCTTTCATTATTAGGATTAGCTTCGACAGAATGGTTTTCGTTTCATTATATGGCTCCCGTTTTAGCTGCAATTTTTTATATTGCTCGGCAACCATTAATGAACATGGCTGCCCCAATGACAAGCGATGTTACGATGCATTATGTTGGTGAAAAAAACAGAGAAATGGTTAGTGCGTTAACGGCTTCGGTATGGAGTGGTGGATGGTTTTTAAGTTCGTGGTGTTTTGAATATTTGCGAATCGCAAAATTTTCATTCGCAGCAATTTTTATAATTACTGCAGTGTTTTATACAGTTGGCGTATTTGCATACCATTTGTTAACTGTTGATTGCAATAAAAAAGGAAGATTACCCAGGTAGTTTAATTAATCGCCTCCTCAAAAATTATTTTTAATGTTGTGAGGTCACTAGTTGCCAAACTGTCATCTATTAATTCCATTTTTAAGTTATGTAAGAATAAAGTTTTAAAACAAATTATGGCAGATAACTATAAGAAACAATCTGTAAAATTTCAACCTTCGTTTCAATTAATTTCACATTATTTAATTTCAAAAAATTACCGTTATATTTCAAAAAAGTGAAAGCTATAATCTCATTTGAATTAAACTTATTTTTGTAACGGTAAAGAGATTTAAAGGAAGTATAAATTTTTGAGGAAATAGCTAAAATAATTTTTTTATTAATTTTTGAATTTTATTTTCATTATCAATAATTATTTCATTGTACTCAATATCTTGTCCACCTAATTTTCTATAAAATTCAGAAACCTTTGGCGCATTCGATCCGCCAAAGTCAAATACTTCGGTGTTATCACAATGTTCAGTTATGACTTTATGAATTAAATAATACATAGCGCCATTTTCTTTTCCGATTTCATTTAAGCCTCCCTTTAAATAGGTAATCCTCTTATTGAATTTTAAAAAAGATCCCGAAGCCACAATTTGATTGTCGTAAACGGCATGCGCGCAAAATCCATTTCCTCGCTTAATGCTTTCTTGTATAATTTTAGTTAGTATAGTAAAATCTTTTCGTTTATATTCTTTCAATAATTTACCTTTTGTGGTTTTAAAAAAACGTGTTACTTCTTCGGCTTTTGTATGCAAATGAATTTCCACATTGTTTTTTTCAGCCTTTTTTATTTGACGTACCGCATTTTCTGAATAGTCGCGTTTTAAATTAAATTCGTTTAAAATAATTTCCTGACGAATTCTTTTTTTAGTTTGAAATTGAATTGATGGAAATTGACTTGTAAAATGAACATGGTCGTACCGCTCATTCAAAAATCGCAAATAATCATCCAATGAATGGGCATGTTTAATAATATCGGTGTACATGGTATAAAAAGGCTGGTAAATATTTGAATAACCTGCTCTCTTTTTATAGGCAATCGGCATTCCGCATTTCATAGTAGCATCGGTTAAAACACCCCATTTTTTTTCAGATGCTAAATCCATATACCACGATAAAGAATAGATTGTTGAATGCGGAAAAGTTTGTACCATTTGATCCCATTTTTTTATATCCAGATTTTTTCTCGATATAAATACTATTTTTTTCAAATCATTATTCTTCAATGTAATCAAGGTCTTTTGAAAACGTTTCCTTGAGCGTAATTATTGCCCAAATTGCCAATGAAATGCAAAGGATACCCACAATTAATGCGCTGTGAATTTTCGAAACTTGTGAAGAAACAAGTAATCCAAATAATGAGCTTACCAAATATAGGGATCCGCGTACAAAATTTGGAACAGTGTTTGAAACGGTTGACCGAATATTTGTGCCGAATTGCTCGGCCGCCACTGTTACAAATATGGCCCAATAACCGGTAGCTGCACCTAATAAAAAACAAAATAAATAGTAACCGCTTACTGAAATCCCGTTGCTTAAGAATAGAAATTTAATTACCAAAATAAAGGTGAAGGATAAATAAATTAGAACTACTTTTTTTCTGCTGCGCAACAATTGACTTAATAATCCGCTTAATAAATCTCCGGCCGACAATCCTAAATACGCGTACATTATTGCAATTCCATTAACTACTTTTTCTCCGGCATCAGTACTCGTTACTCCTAATTCAATACTAAAAACTTTTTGTGAATTAAAAACTAAAATACCAATAACATACCAAACCGGAATACCCACCATAATGCATTTTAAATATTTTGGAAAATTGCTTTTGGTAAACAACAATCGAAAACTTCCCTTTATTGCATTACTTTCTTTCGTTTTATTATACATTTTGGATTCAATTGATCCTAAACGCAACGCTAAAAGAATTAGCCCCATTATACCGCCAACAATATATACCACTTGCCAGGGTTGAAAAGTAATGCCAAACAGTTGATCAAATAAATTTACAAATGATTTTCCATTTCTGTGAACCAACTCGGCTGTAACGGCGCCTAATGCGCCAAAAGTTACGATTACCATTGTTCCATAACCACGTTTTTCCTTACTAAACATTTCAGCCACTAAGGTTATTCCGGCACCAAGTTCTCCTGCTAAACCAATGCCGGCTAAAATTCGTATAACGGCATAAGAACTAACGTCATTCACAAACGCGTTCGCTAAATTAGCTGCCGAATAAAGTAATATTGAACCAAACAATACTGATAATCGTCCTTTTTTATCTCCTAAAACTCCCCAAATAATCCCACCAAGTAACATGCCTGTCATTTGCATATTAAACAAAAACATTCCGGTTGCCGTGCGCTCTGCATCTGTTGCAGCGGGTATAATGCTTAATAAACTTTCTTCTTTTACTATTCCGAATAAGGTAATGTCATAAATGTCCACGAAATATCCGAGCGACGCAACTATTAGAAGCAACAATGCTTTTTTATTCATTTGTTTTTTTGAGTTGTTTACAAATTTTTTCGCAAGCTAAGGATAACATGTGATAAACGTTTTCGAAAGCATCATCATCACCATAATAGGGGTCAGGAACTTCTTTATTTTGATTGGGATAAACAATATCTAAAATTGTTTTCACTTTATTTTTATCGTTTATATTTCTTGCCAACTGATGCACATGGTGCAAATTCGACAAATCCATTACGTATATTGTCTCAAATCGATCAAAATCGTCGGTGCTTATTTGTCTTCCCGAATGTTTACTAATATCAATGCCATATTTCGCAGCTTTTTTAATAGCTCTTATGTCGGGCTGTTCTCCAATATGATAATTAGCAGTACCGGCCGAATCAACTTCTCCTTCAATTCTATGAATTTCCAATTTTTTACGCATTATTCCTTCAGCCAATGGCGACCTGCAAATATTACCTAAACAAACCATTAAAATTTTCATACGCTTGCAATAATAATTAAAAACTGTGCTAGTTATACCAAAGTGAAATTTATTTTACATCTGTAAATTCATTGTATAAGACTGACTGACAAGGAATAATTTTATTTATCATAGTCGCTTGTAAACACCTAATCACTATTATGGTATCAAAATAATGTTGACTGTACCGAATTTAAACAAAATCACCCCATCTGTTGTTAATTATATCGTATTAAATCGTGTTAAAAGCGATTTAACTTTGTGTAGTATTGAAAATAGAAACTAATTTTAACGAAAAATTTATCGAAAATGGCACTTGAATTTACTGATGGAAATTTTGCCGAATTGGCAATGAAATCTGACAAACCGGTTTTAATCGATTTTTGGGCAGAGTGGTGTGGGCCATGCCGTATGGTTGGTCCTGTTGTTGAAGAAATAGCGAAGGAATATGATGGCAAAGCATTAATTGGCAAAGTTAATGTTGATAATAATCCGAATCTTTCTGCTCAATTCGGAATTCGAAATATCCCAACTATTTTATTCTTGAAAAACGGTGAAATAGTTGATAAATCTGTAGGTGCAGTCCCTAAATCGGCGCTTACTCAAAAATTGGATAAGCTCATTTAGCTGTAATAATTTATAATGGCAATTGAACATTCGAAAATAAAGGAATTTAATTCCCTCGAATTTCTTGCCAGACAAGTTGTAGAAGGATTTATTACCGGTCTCCATAAAAGTCCATTTCATGGTTTTTCGGTTGAATTTGCCGAACATCGTTTATACAACAAAGGCGAATCAACTAGGCATATTGATTGGAAATTGTATGGCCGAACCGATAAGCTTTTTGTAAAACGTTACGAAGAGGAAACAAATTTACGTTGCCGTATCGTTATTGATTGTAGCAGTTCTATGTTTTATCCGCAGCTAACGTTAAAAGGTCAACTCAATAAATTCGATTTTTCTATAAATTCGGCCGCGGCGTTAATTGAATTATTGCGCTTACAACGCGACGCCATAGGTGTTTCTCTTTTTGCTGATGATTTAAAATTAAATACACAATCTAAATCAAATTACGCTCACATTAAAATGCTTTATCATGAACTTGAAAAAGCTTCAATGGCAGGCGCCCCGCAACACACACCTAAAACAAACATTGCCGAAATTCTTCATCAAATCGCCGAAAGTATTCATAAACGTTCTGTCGTGATTTTGTTTACCGATTTTTTTGAGTCATCGGCATCTCTTGATAAAGTTTTGGATGCACTAAAACACTTGCGACACAATAAACACGAGGTTATTGTTTTTAAAGTGAATCATAAAAAAACTGAAATTGATTTTCAAATAAAAAACGAACCTTACATATTTACAGATCTTGAAACCGGTGAACAAATAAAATTATTGCCTTATCAAGTAAAAGAAAATTATTTAAAAGCAATTGATGGGATGAATAAGGAATTGCGTCAAAAAGCCGGACAATACAAAATTGATTTTGTTGAAACAGATATTGAGAACGGATACAATAATGTTTTACTACAATATTTGGTAAAACGTTCTAAGTTGATTTAATGGTTAATTCCATTCAAGAATTTTTCCTACAAAAGATTTTCCTAAATATGGATTATTATAAGCTTTCGATTTTTTATTATTTTGATTATAAGTCCATTTTTCTTCGGTGTCAAAAACGGTAATCTCAGCTTTATGATTTTCTTCTATTTTAGGTGTTGATAATCCGAATATTTTTCGTGGATTTTCGCATAATAATTCAACAATTTTTTCAATTCCTAAAATTCTGCCTCCAATTGTATGCAGGGCTGCGAAACAGGTTTCTATTCCAACTGCACCATATTCGGCTAAGTCAAATTCCATTTTTTTAGCTTCTATATCTTGCGGCCAGTGATCGCTTGTTACATTATTAATGGCGCCGTTTTTTAAACCATCCAATAACGCAAACTGATCTTTTTTACTTCGCAACGGAGGTAATATTTTTAAATTGCTGTCAAAATTCAGAAGGTCTTCATCACAAAAATACAAGTGATGAATACTGCACTGCGCCGTAATGTTTGTGTTTTTCTTTTTTTGAAAAACAATTTGGTCAATTCCTTCCTTAGTGCTAACATTCGCAAAGTGTAAATGGGCATTGTGATAGTTGGCTACAAATGAATCGCGAATAATTCCAAGTTCTTCCGACATCGATGGAATTCCTTTCATGCCGGTTAAAACGTTAACTGTTCCTTCGTGAATTATTCCTCCACGACTTAAATTATTTTCGTCAGGATAAGAAATAATTCGTACTTGCATATCTTTTGTGTACGCTAAAGCGCGCGAAAGTAAATTTGAATCAACTTGTTTTTTTCCATCATAAAATCCTTTCGCTCCTGCAATATGCATATCATAAAGTTCAGCAAGATCTTCCCCTTCATTTTTGTTGCTTATACATCCAATAGGAATTACTTCTACTCCAAATTCACCGCTTTTTGATAGTAGATATTCAACGCGAGTTTTATCGCTTACAGCAGGATGCGTTGTTCCTAAAACACCTACTGCTGTAAATCCGCCGCTTTTTGCAGCACGTAAACCCGAATGCAAATCTTCTTTATGTTCTTCGCCCGGATCGCAAAAATGTACTGTAGGGTCAAAAAATCCTGCCGAAATATGAATGTTTTTTCCGGTAATGATTTTTGTACCCTCGGCTGAAATTTTGGTCGATATTTTTGAAACAATTCCGTTTTCAATTAAAACGTCGGCTTTTTTCATGTGCCATTTTGATTCGCGACTAACAATTGTAGCGTTAACAATTAAAATTTTTTCATTTTTCATGCGCGTTGCCAAATTTTTAATAGTAAGGTTTCTAGAAGCAGGAACAGTAACATTATCCATATACAAATGGTCCAATATTTTTGCGTTGTGTCAATGGATGATATTGATAAATTTGATTCTTCTTCAGGATCGTCAACAATTTTAAATGATTTTATTCCTGAAGCCGATAAATTTTCTTGTAATTCTTTTTTCGAATAACATACCATATCCGACTCTTTCCTGTCATAATTAATCGACGTTCCATCAAGGGTTATTGTGCCGGTTTTTAAAAAATAATTGCCGGCGTTTAAAATATTTTCATTGAAAAAAATTTGAATATCACTTCCGTTGTTTCTGAATGCAGGAATATAATTTTCTTTTCCGTCAACTGCTACAAGATTAAATACTTCATCGTTGCCCATTGCAATGGGTTTAATTTCAAAACTATCATCCTTCCCAAACACACAATATAAATTACCGGATTGAGCGCTTAATTCGGCCATGCGTAATAGAATTGGAACAAAAAGAGCGTGTTGAGCAAAATTTCCCGATTCGTTTTCAAGTGTTGTGGTAATTAAATAAACTTTTCCTTTTTTATAATTGGTTTGTGTAATTAATGGATTGCCGTTTTTTAATAGCAATAAGGTATGTGTTAGGGTTTTTACGTTATTAAGTAAGGTGAAGTGTTTGCGAACAATTGGAACATCCATTTCATTTGGTTTTTTTTCAAAAATTCCTTTAAAAAACGCATCATCAAAATCGGGTTTTGTAGTTGGTGTTGTATTGGTATCCAATTCTGAAAAGCTACCGGCTCCTAATCTTCCAATTAGTTCATTGTAGGAGTTTTTATCGAAACTAGAACGTGGAATTATGCAAATACTTCCTCCGCTCGAAACAAATTTTTCAATTTCTTGCGATAATCCGCTCGAAATTTCTTTCAATTGATTTAAAATAATAAAATCTTTTTGCGGAAATTTTCCGTAATCTGTATTTTGTTGGTTAAAACTCTCGAAACGATAATAGGAGTCGTTTACAAATACGCTTTTCACCGGGTACAAAATAGTATCGCTGCTTTTTTGGGTTGAACAAATTGCCGACGTACTTATATAAGGTAAAATTTTATAAGAAAAATACATCACATCATCAAATGGAATTTGTTCATCATTAAATTGTAATTTACCTTGAATAATTCCTTTTTGTGTATTTGTATAATTAAAACTGCTGTCAATGCTCGATTGAGGAGGAATAGTTACTGTGGTAACCGCTTTTTGTTGGTCATTAAGTACCAGTTGAAGTGTTATTGATTTTTCTTGTGAGGGATCATGGTTCGTAAGTCTAAAATAAAAATTTTCATTTCCGTTAAAAACATGCAATGGATTATTAAACCAAACTGAATCGACACTAATGTTTGAACGCTCTTGCGGGTTAAGTTGAATTAAACTAATTGGAAGTTTTAATTGTATATTTTCATAATTAAAATAGCTTTTTTGAAAATCACTCACGTGAATAATTCTTACGCTCGCCTCAGGATGCAGTTTTATTAATTCATTTTGCCGCGTTATAACTTCTTGAGCACTTCTGCTTATTGGTGACGATTGTATTAACTCAAGTTGTTCGCCAATTTCTTCTTTACTGAGTAATCGCTGTGAGGATAAACTAAATTCATTGGTTAAAAGTTGAAATCGTGTGTTTTCAGGTGTTGATTTCACAAAGGATTCAATTTTTTGACGAGCAACATCTGTTAGTTTTCCATTTTTACCCAAAGCATCCATGCTTTTCGAATTGTCAATATAAATGGAGTATATTTTATTCGGCGATGAATCATCAGTGTTGCCACTAAATGGTTGTGCAAAAGCGAAAATTAAAAAGCTGAATGCTAAAATTCTACAGGCTAACACAATTAAATATTTTAATTGAGATCGTTTCTTTGTTTTTTCTTGAATCTCTTTTAAGAATCGAATATCAGAAAATAAAATACGCTTGTATTTTTTGAAATTAAAAAGATGAATGACGATTGGAATTACCAGCAATGCCAGTGCAGATAAAAAGGCCGGATAGGCGAAACTCATTAAAGTATAAAGTTAGGTATTTAATTGGTATTGAATTGTAAAATCAAGTAAAAATAATTGACAGAATGTCTGTATATTGCTGATAAACAAGAAAATATGTCATTTATCATTGATTCAATTAAGGCAATTTGTCTTAATTTAAACATCGGAATATGCTTTGACGTTGATCGGTTATAATCAATTAAAATTAAAAATTATGAGAACAATACATCAATCACAACAGTGTTGCACACCAACACAACGCTTTTGGTTCGACGAATTTTTGTCGAATCATTCTGAAGCTCTAAAGGGCGAGAACGCGTTTACGCAAACTCCAAACGTTAATATTTTTGAAAATGAAAATGAACTTGTTTTTGAGTTTGCCTTACCCGGTGTTGAAAAAGATCAGGTAAAGGTCAACTATGAAAATAGTGTGTTAAGCATTGCTTCACAAATAAACTCGAATGAAAATAAAAATGAATCCGGTTTTTTACGCAAGGAATTTTCAACGCGCAACTATAGCCGATCGTTTAAACTTAACGAAAAAAAATACGATGGCGAAAATGCTTTCGCTTCTATGAAAAATGGAATATTATCGGTGTTTGTTCCGTTTAAAAAATCCGATATAAATAAAATTGGTAGGCAAATTGAAATAAAATAATTTTATTTCATCACTTTTAAAGGCATGTTTAACACATGCCTTTTTTATTCTCACATTTCAGCGTTAATAATTCATGGCCTCTAAATGCTATTCGAGTTATTTTTCAAAACAAATTTAACCCATGCATATTCATTTCATAGCCATTGGTGGAGCAGCCATGCATAATTTAGCATTAGCGCTTCATAAAAAAGGTGATGTTGTTACAGGAAGTGATGATGAAATTGTTGAACCATCAAAATCTAGACTTCAAAAAAGTGGTCTTTTGCCCGAGCAATTGGGTTGGTTTCCTGAAAAAATTACGTATAACCTTGATGCAATTATTCTAGGAATGCACGCACGTAGCGATAATCCCGAATTGTTGAAAGCACAAGAGATGGGAATTCGCATTTATTCCTACCCCGAATTTTTGTACGAGCAAACTAAATTCAAAAAACGAATTGTTATTGGCGGTAGTCACGGTAAAACTACTGTTACATCGATGGTCATGCACGCTTTAAAACAAAACGGAGTTAACTTTGACTATATGGTTGGATCAATGATTGAAGGATTTGACTTAATGGTTAGTTTACGTGATGATTCAAAAATTGCAGTTTTTGAAGGTGACGAATATTTGGCTTCGGCAATTGATAGGCGACCAAAGTTTCATTTGTACAAAGCCAATATCGGCTTAATTACAGGCATTGCCTGGGATCATATTAATGTATTTCCCACCTATGATAATTACGTTGACCAGTTCAGGATTTTTGCACGAGAAATAGATGGGAAAGGAGCTTTATTATTTTGTTATGCCGAACAAGATTTGGTTAAAATCATGAACGAACCCGGAATAATTGCCGAAAAAATTCCTTATGGATTGCCCAATCACTATATTAATGATTATAATGAGACCGTTGTGAAATATAACGGTATAGAATATACGTTAAATATTTTTGGTGAACATAATTTATTCAATCTTGAAGGCGCCCGAGAAATATGTTATCGGGTAGGAGTGAAGCCCGAAGCGTTTTATAAATCAATATCCTCATTTAAAGGTGCCGCTCGCCGATTGGAAATTGTTTTACGCGACGAACATTTTATTTTTTTTCGTGATTTTGCTCACTCGCCTTCAAAATTAAAAGCAACAACAAAAGCGATAAAGGGACAGTTTTCAAAATGGAAAATTTTGGCCTGTATGGAACTTCATACATTTAGTAGTTTGAATGAAGAGTTTTTAAAAGAATATCATGAAAGTTTTTCTGATCCTGATTTGGCCATAGTTTATTTTAATCCGCAAACGATTGAACACAAAAAATTAAAACCAATATCTGTTGATCAGGTAAAATCGGCGTTTGGTAGAAATGATTTAATCGTATTCACGAATGCAGATGCAATGCGTGACTATATTTTATCTAAAAACTTGCGCAATCATTGTTTGTTAATGATGAGCTCAGGAACATTTGATGGAATTGACTTAAAGCAACTTTCGGCCGAAATTTCTTACAATTAATTATATTTCAAATCCAATAATTAAAACATCGTCGGTACGCTCGTGTTTATGACCAATCCAAGTTAGTAATTCTGATTTTAATTTTGATTTCTGATTTTCAAAATCATCTTTATGTATTTCGTGCAACAACTTTACAAAACGTGTGTTCATGTATTTTTTTCCTTCTTCTCCACCAAATTGGTCTTTAAACCCATCGCTAAACATATAATAAATATCGCCTTTAAAAAACTCTATTTTTTGAGTTGTAAAAGTGAAATCGATTGGTGTTCTTCCGCCAATTGCATACCTGTCTGTTTTATATGAAATAACTTCACCTTGGTGAATTCGAACCAACGGGTTCATTGCTCCTGCAAATTCAATACTGTTTTTTTGACGATCAATACACATTAAAGCAATATCCATTCCGTCGTTCGCTTTAGATAAAGATCCTTCTCTTCTAAAAACTTTTGAAACAGCAATGTGAACTTTACTTAATATTTCACCGGGATGTTCTGTGTCCTGATCAATTACGACTTGGTTTAAAATATTATGACAAGTCATTGATACGAATGCGCCCGGCACACCATGACCGGTACAATCGGCAGCTGCTAAAAATATTTTACCTGCTTTTTCATAAAACCAATAAAAGTCGCCGCTTACTATATCGCGTGGTAACCATAAAATAAAGTTTTTTGGAATAAACGATTTTATAAATTCTTCATTAGGTAAAATAGCGTCTTGTAAACTTTTAGCGTATTCAATACTCGATGTAATTTCTTTGTTTTTGTAAGCGATCTCATCACGCTGTCCTTCAATTTGTTCTTTTTGTTTTTGAATTTTTCGTGAAGCCAATTTAGCAAGTCGGTAACTCCTTACCGCTATAAAAAGTAAAACCGCTAACATTATCATGCCAAGTATAAAAGCATAAATAATGGTTTTTTTTCGAGAATTAGAAGCTTTTTCATTAGCAATTTCAAGTTTTTGAATACGATTTAATTTTTCTTTCTTATCGGTTTCGTATTTTGTAGCCATATCGGCAAATATAGCATCACGTTCAATATTTTTTATACTATCCTTTAGTTCATAATTTTTCACGTAATAATCATATCCGACTTTAAGTGCATTGTAGGCATTTTTGAAATCTTTTCTTAGTGCATAAGCCTGCGTAACCCGATTCAACAAACTACTTCCTTCAATTTCACCACTTGGATCCAATGGAGCAAGTTTTTCTGCTTTTTCATAATAGAATAAAACTTTATCAGGTTTTTTTAATTTATCATATTCTATTGCAATTAATCTTAATGCATGAGCGCATTCTTTTGTTTCATTAAGAATTGTAAAGTTGTCGAATGCATTCTCGAAGTTACGAATTGCAGCAAGAGAATTTTTTTCAGCTCGAAAAATTAATCCTAAATTTGAATACGGTCTTCCTGAAAATCCTCTTGCTCCTGATTTTATATAATTATTTATGCTTTCATTTAAATATTTTTTCGCTAAATCAAATTTTTTCTGTTGAAGCAAAGCCGACCCAAGACTATTGCATGTTTCACCCATATCGAATAAAGACCTCGTTTTTTTATCATATTCGAGCGCTCTTAAATAATACTCTTCTGCCTTTGCATATTGTTGAATATTGGAATATAACACTCCTATATTGTGCAAAACAACTCCTTCTGCGGCTTCATTTTTTGTTTTTTTTGCGTAAAACTCTGCATTTAAATATGCACTTAGGGCATTAGAATTGTCTTTAGTTTGAGAATAGGCGTTGCCTAATTGCCCATAGCTTCTCATTTTACCGTGATCATAATTCATCTTTTCCGACAACCTTAGGCCTTTATTCGCATATTCTACAGCTTTGTTTAAATTGTTATTTTTGAAAGAATAAGAAATTTCGTTATACAAATCAACTTTTATGCTGTCATTCTTTGTGATTTTCAAAAGATTAAGAAGAGAGTCAATAGCGCCTTCCTGCGCATTTACTGCACCATTTAAGGATAAAATAATCAGAAAAATTGGAACAATATTTTTTCTCACTCTATAAAGATAAAAATTTTGTATCATTGACCTCAATTAATATAATAAAAACTAAAAATTTTAAACTTATGGCGTACGGAAAAATTTTAACCATGGTTAAAGCTGCAAATGGAGCAAAATCTGGAACATTATCGGATATCGATACCGGTAAGGAATTTCCATTTAAAGATGAAATGAATATTAAGGGTGTTAATGTACCAGACATTGTCAATTATACCGACACTAATGGTTCAGCTACAATGTTAACACCAAATTTAAATATTAGAACTGATAATTTAGAATCTTCTTCTAAGGATGTTCTAGCTGCTTTTGATGCCTTAACAAAAGCTATGGCACAAGATAAAAACAATTGTCTTATAGCTATAAAAAAAGTATAATTTTTACAAAGTTTGTTCGCCATCCCATACAGGGATGGCTTTTTTATTTTGCAAACAATTCAAAAATATTTTCCCCATTTAACGTCTAAGCAACTAACGCAGTTCGACCAACTCCTAAATTTGTATGCCGAATGGAATTCTAAAATCAATGTGATTTCTCGAAAAGACATGGATTGTTTTTATATACACCATGTATTGCATTCGCTTGCAATAGCTAAAGTTTTACAATTTAAGCAGGGTAGCAAAGTATTGGATGTGGGAACCGGTGGCGGATTTCCGGGAATACCATTGGCCATCATGTTTCCTGAAACTCAGTTTACTTTAGTGGATTCTATTGGTAAAAAAATTAAAGTCGTTAATGCTGTTGCCGAAAGTATTGGTGTTACTAACGCACTAGGCATACACGAACGTGCCGAAAAAATTAACGATAAATTTGATTTTGTTATTAGTAGAGCGGTTACTTCAATGCCCGAATTTATTTTGTGGGTAAAAACAAAATTTATTTCACAAAACAACCACCCGTTAAAAAACGGAATTTTGTATTTAAAAGGAGGCGACTTAAGGGATGAATTTTTGCCGGTTTTACAACCATTAATTCAATATCCGATTGCAAATTTTTTTAACGATTCGTTTTTCGAAACTAAAAAAGTGGTTTATGTTCAAATGAATTCCTAAAAATTGAAATCATTATTAATTTTCGTTACGGTTTAAAATTCGATTTTTTTTTAATTCGAATCTCCACCAAAGAATTTTTCTTCCAATATATCGGCGTTATTCGCAACTTCATAAATTATATCATCCAATAATTCGATTGATGTGGTTTCCACAAAAGGGGCCGATTGTACAAAAACAGTTTCTAAAGGGTTTCCATCTTTGTCTTTATCATTGCTAATTGTAATGCACGAATAATTACAATAAGCGGCCTCTTTCATTAGCAGGTAATGATTAACCATTTGAGTATATCGTCCGGCACGACTATTCATGAAAATTCGTTGGCGACCTCCGTTTTGAGGAGTTTCAACCGATATAAATACGTATTGATAACGCCATTTTCCGTCCTTCAATGGTATTGCTACATCCAAACTGTACAAGCCTGGTTTAGGCTCTTGCAATTTATAATTTCGTTTCGCCGAAATTTGTTCAAGCATTAATTTTAGGTCCATAATTGTTTTTTTTTTGTGAACTTATCATTTTATTCAATCGGTTCTTGAATTCTTGATTAATTTTCTCGAAAATTATTTAAGTTATGATAGTTCTTATAACAGGCGCTACATCCGGAATTGGAGAAGCTTGTGCGCATATTTTTGCTAAAAACGGTTTTGATCTTATTCTTACAGGACGAAGAATAGAAAGACTAGAAAAACTAAAGAGTGAATTGGAGAAAAATAATCCCATTAATTGTTTAACGCTAAATTTTGATGTTCGGAATAGAAATCAAACCGAAAACGCGTTAAAACAATTAGAGGGGAAATGGAATGAAATTGATGTTTTAATTAACAATGCCGGATTAGCGGCCGGTATAAGCACTATAGATAATGGAAATATCGAAGACTGGGAGCAAATGATTGATACGAATGTAAAAGGTCTTTTGTATGTATCACGCGTTTTGCTTCCAAAAATGAAGGATAGAAAGAAAGGACATGTAATTAACATTGGTTCTATTGCCGGAAAAGAAACATATAAATTCGGAAATGTTTATTGTGCAACAAAGCATGCTGTTGATTCGCTTACAAAAGCAATGCGAATTGACCTTTTACCGTTTAATATTAAGGTTACGGGAATTTGTCCGGGAGCTGCCGAAACTGAATTTTCATTAGTGCGTTATAAGGGCGATAAAGAAAAAGCAAGTTCGGTTTATAAAGGATTTAATCCGCTTTTAGCAAAAGATATTGCCGAAGTTATTTACTTTGCGGCTTCACGTCCGCCGCACGTTAATTTAAATGACATTGTTATAATGCCAACTGCGCAAGCCAATACCTTTTACATTGAAAAAGAAATCGCTTAATTATTTTTTAATTTTTATTTGCTTTTCATGCGCGCATAAAGCAGATAAAGCCGATATGATTATACATAACGGTAGGGTATATACGTTAAATGAAAACAACGATATTGCAAATGCCATTGCCATTAAAAACGGAAAAATTATTGAAGTCGGTGCCGAAAGGCAAATAATGAATAAATACTTAGCCGATGAGTATATTGACGCGAAAGGCAGGGCTGTTTATCCGGGTTTTATTGATGCGCATTGTCATATTTTAGGATATGGAAAATCTTTTCTTGAGGTGGATTTGAAAAATTTATCATCATGGACGGAATGCGTAAATCGCGTTGTCGAATTTTCAAACGTTAATAAATCCGATTGGATTGTTGGTAGAGGATGGGATCAAAATAAATGGACAACACACAATTTGCCTTCCAAAGAATTATTGGATAAAAATTTTCCGGATATCCCTGTATTTTTAGTTCGTGTAGATGGACACGCCGCTATTGCAAATTCAAAGGCCTTTCAAATTGCCGGTATTAATGATAAAACGAATATACCGGGAGGGTCAATTATATTTGATAAGGGCCTGTTAATTGATAATGCAATTGATTTGCTGCGGTTAAAAATTCCGGCTATGAAACAAGCCGACATTGAAAAAGCTTTGGTACTTGCAAACAACAATACAACTTCGTTTGGCCTAACTACGTTATGCGATGCCGGAAGCGAAATTTCAACCTTTAAAACAATTGAAAAATTACAGGATGAAGGCAAAATATATTCGCGGATTTACGGAATGTTAGTTCCCGACATTGAGTCATTTAATTTTGCCCAAAAAGAAGGCGTGTACAACCCTAAAAATAAATTAATTATTCGGTCGCTAAAAATTGTTGCCGATGGAGCGTTGGGTTCGTGGGGTGCTTGTTTAAAAAAACATTATAGTGATAATCCGAATTTGATTGGTAAAATGTTGTATAAGCCTAAACAAATTGATTCAATCGCTTTGTTATATTCCGCTTTAGGTTATCAAATTAATACCCACAGTATAGGTGATTCGGCAAATAGTTATGTGTTAAAAGTTTACGCTTCATTATTAGAAGGAGTTAATGATAAAAGATGGCGAATTGAACACGCGCAAATTATGGATACTTCCGAATTTCATTATTTTAAAGAATTTTCGATTTTACCTTCCGTTCAACCCACTCACGCAGTTTCTGATATGCCATGGGCTGTAAGCCGAGTAGGAATTGATAGAATAAACGGAGGCTATGCTTTTCAATCCTTATTAAAACAAAACGGAATGATTGCCTTAGGTACCGATTTTCCTGTTGAGGACATTAACCCTTTTAAAACTTTTTACGCGGCAGTTTCACGGTCGTATTATGATGGCAAACCCATTAAAGAGTTAAACCAAACCGAAAAACTTTCGCGCTTGGATGCTATAAAAGGAATGACCTTGTGGGCAGCAATGGCTTGTTTTATGGAAAATTCGGTTGGCACAATTGAAAAAGGAAAATTTGCTGATATTATTATAACCGATAGAGATATACTTACAGTAAAAGAAGCAGATATTCTCAAAACGTTAGTTGTTAACACCATTATAAATGGAAAACGGGTGCACTCTTTAGAATAACACCCGTTTCGCAAACACCAAATAAAGCATGAAAGTTAAATGTGTACGTGTGAGAGATTTTTAATGTGTTTTATTTTCATGAATATTTTTTTTAGAATGACGGACAACTAATTGTTCTGAAGGTTCTTTTCTTAGGCTTACAATTAAAGTTGAAGCCCATACTTAATTCATGTGATCCACCCGAACCGGTTCCCAATTTCGACAAGGTTAAATCGTAGCTATATCCGAATTTAAAATGTGTTGTATTAATACCTACGAGTACTATAAACGCATCGCGATTACGATACCAAACACCACCAACAATTCCGCTTTTTGACATATACATACCAATGTTTAATTGATTAAATGTGCCTTGCGATCGGAATAAAATATTTGGCGAAATTTTAGCATCGTTTGTTGAATATTTACTTTTTGAAATTGGAATAATTGCACCGGCATGACCTGTAAATTTCATAGGAATCGGGGAATTTCCAATAATTACCGATTCATTTGGTTGTGTTAAGTGATGTGCTGCAAAACCAAAATAAAATTGTTCGCTAAAACCAAGAATACCTGCCGCAAAATCAACATTACCTACTGTTCCACCACGAGGCACATCTTTGGTTTGATAAACAAAACCTCTACGCGGGTCAATCATATCACCAAAAGTCAATTTATTCCAATCCAATGACCTTTGAAAATATCCTGCTTGCATTCCAAAACGGACCGAAAATTTACGGTTAACTTGTAATTGATAAGAATAAATTAGGTTTATGGTTGTTGTTTTTAATGTTGCTTCGCCGGCCTGATCGTTTGTTACCATTAATCCTAAACCTCCATAAATTGAAGGTATATGTTGATCATAAGAAAACTGTTGGGTAACAAAAGTTCCTGACAAAGCAGGCCACTGGTTACGGTAATTTAACGCTATTCGTGGGCAACGAGCTGTCCCTGCAAATGCAGGATTCAAATATAACGGTGCCGCATAAAATTGCGTAAACTCCGGATCTTGTGCAAGAGCTTCGTTCGATACTAGTCCTGCAAAAACAAATAAGTATAAATATTTTTTCATAATTATGGTTCTCCTATTTTTCATCGTCCAAAATGGCTTTTTGTTTCTTAATTAATCCTCTTAAATTGAAATGTGCCGATATATAATTTCCTGCAATATTACCATATAATTCATCTGTTTTATCAAACATTATTCGGTATTGAAGGGTAATATTTCTTTTGTTTATTCCTGCCACAGCGGTAATACTGCCATCACTTCCAATTGCTCCGCCTATAATATAACCCCTGTAACGCGTGTTTCCACCACCATATACTATTGGATCAATATTGCGTATATTAATTGAAATTTGAGGACTAAATGATAATTCAAGGTGACGTTTAGAGATTAAATCTGTACCGGCCATGAAGTTTAGGGTAGGATAATTTGCTACACTGCGTTTACGATCGTTTTCGATATACGTAAAGGTTGGAAAAAGCAATCCGTTTACTCCTAAGGAAGCATAAAAACGTTGATTATGATAAAGAATTCCTGTATTCAAATTTATTTTGCCGGCAGATTGGTATTGGCGCATAACAGAACTTCCTGTTATTTTTTGAATTTGAAAATCATAATAAGATATTGAATTGTTAATGTTAACCCCGCCGTTATTTCCTGCCGAAGCCCAATTTGATGTTCCTAAAAAGTTATATTGGTCATAGGTAAATCCAATTGATGGAACAATTGATTGACGGCGATCCAGTTTAATTTTCATGGCACCCGTAACCGATACACCACTACGATTTACAAATTGACTCTTATTGTAATTTCCCCGTATGTCAATTGTAGTATTAATTTTCCTAAAGTATTGGCTTCCTCCTATAGTAAATGTTTGCGACGAAACTTTATTTCCGGTCGAATAATTATTTGAATAACCGGAATAACCATCAACGGCATAGTGCTGGGAAATTAAAGAAGAATTGTTTTCAAAATCGAAACTTAATGGTTGAATTACTATAATGTTTTTCAAATTTGTAAAACGCATTCCTTTTTCGGGATTGTAACTAAACTTTTTATCGGTAGTAGCAACGTCATTGCTTTTTTCCTTTATTTCATTTTTGTTTTTCAGTAATTCATCAGGATTTAAATCGTGTGGTCGCCCGTATTGATTCCATACCGGGCCAATTTTGTCATTCTTTTCTTCACCCGGTATATAAGCAAGTTCCATTTCTTCAGATGAAAAATTTGAAGATGAATTTCCACTTATCATTTCGTTCAAATATGACGGACTAAATGATTTCGCAAAATTGTTTGAATTCTCATTACGACTTAAAGAATTTAGATTTATTTCAATATTGTTGGAAATTAGAACTTTAGGATTTTGGTCAACAGTGTTTATTAAATCATTCGATTTTAAATTTAAATTGTTGTTGTTGTTGGCAATAACATTAAACGTTACCGCCGTAGTATAATTGTTTAAAGCCGATGTGCCGGAATTAAAAGAAGCAGAATTGATTTTTTCGGGAAAAACGTTTGATTTATTATTTGCGTTAGTTCCAAATTCGTTAGAGGCTTTTAATTTAGTAGTAGGCATTAAAGAAGTTGATTGTGCAACAACGCTAACATTATTTGTCTCAAACATAAAATAAGCAGAAGTAGATCCAATTAATAAAAGAGCCAACATTGCGGCTGCAACACGACGATTTCGTTTTTGCAATTGACCAAGGTCTTTTATCAGTAATGAACTATTGAATGATGGAACACTTTCCTCAACAAAGGAATTATTCCACGCTTGTAAATCATCAGCAAATTCAAGATTATTCTTAATGAATGATTGAAGCTGACGAGTTTCGGCAGCACTCAAGTTGCCTTCAAAATGGTTGAACAACCATTCGTCTATGTTTCCTCGATGAATTGTCATTTTAAAACGGTAAGGTCTTTTAATTCATTTTTAACTTTTAGTCGTGCTCTAAAAAGATAAACTTTTACCTGACTTTCGTTTAAATTGAGAATGTTTCCAATTTCACGGTAATCGTATCCTTCTAAATCGCGTAACAACAAAACCGATTTTTGCACTGCGGATAACTTGTCAACTGCGTTGTTTACGATTTCTCGTGTTTCAAAACTGTTGTCATACTCTGCCGCTCGCTCAGGCAATTCTTCGTACAAGTTAATTCTCGACTGCTTTTTCAAAAAGTTAATCATTGCGTTGTGTGCTGTTGTAAACAACCATGATTTTGCACTCTCAAATTCAACTCTTCCTAAGTTTTGCCAAAGTTTTTCAAACGCATCCTGCACCAAATCTTTACTGTCATCGCCATTACCCAAACACTTATACATGTATCTGTATAAACGTGCCGAGTAGGCATTAACAGCAATATTGTACTCTTCGCGTTTCAAATCCGGTTAAAGGTTTTGCTTTAATCTTGTAACAATCTCATTACTTTAAAAGTTACAAGCTAAAAATTAAAAATTTGACCTATCGTTCTATTCGCATAAATTTAAGGCATTTAGCGTTATATTTTACAGTTAGTACGTAAAATTTCACGTTTTGTCGTAAAAACTTTGAAATTCGTGACTAAATTTGATAAAAGCGACGAACAAATGGACTACAAATCAGTAAAAAGAATCTTTGATATTCTTGATTTTCAGCTTAAAACGAGCCCGAGGGAGGATTGTCTTTGCCAAAAAATAAATGGGGTTTGGACGAAGGTAAGTACATCTGAATTTATTCAAAAATCAGATCAAATAGCATTAGCTCTACTTGCAATGGGTTTTCAAAAGGGAGATAAAATTGCTTTAATTACTACAACCAATCGACACGAGTGGAACATTTGTGATATGGGAATTTTAAAAGCCGGTATGATTGATGTGCCTCTTTATCCTACGATTGCGCCCGAAGATTATAAATATATTATGAATGAAGCAGAGGTTAAAATTTGTTTTGTTTCAGATGAAGCCCTTGCCAAAAAAGTAAAATCGGTGCAAAGCGAAATCCCAACGCTTAAAGAAATTTACACTTTTGAAAAGGTAGAAGGATATAAGTGTTGGAAAGAGGTTTTGGAATTTTGTGATGAAAATTATAGAAGCGAACTAAATAAAATTAAAGATTCAATTAGTGAAAGTGATTTAGCAACTATAATTTATACATCAGGAACAACGGGGGTTCCCAAAGGAGTAATGTTATCGCATAAAAATTTAATTAGTAACGCCATAGGTTGCACCGATCGAATTCCAAGCGGGCCGGGTTATCGAGGCTTAAGCTTTTTACCCATTAATCATGTTTACGAGCGGTTAAAACATTGCTTGTATTTATTAACAGGAATGGGAATTTACTATGCCGAGAGCATTGATACTATTGGCGAAAATTTGAAAGAGGTAAAACCGCAAGTTTTTTCGGCAGTTCCTCGATTACTGGAAAAAGTATTGGATAAAATAATTGCGAAAGGAAACGAACAAACTTGGCTTAAGAAAAAAATATTTTTTTGGGCTTTGCGTGTTGCCGAAAAATATGATCCGCATAAAAAAGGATTTTATAAACTCAAACTATTAATTGCCCGAAAACTTGTTTTTTCGAAATGGCAAGCCGGGTTGGGTGGAAATGTAAAAGCAATTGCTTCGGGTAGTGCCGCGTTGCAACCACGGTTAGCAAGAATTTTTTTAGGCGCAGGTATAAATGTTTGGGAAGGTTATGGTTTAACCGAAACGTCGCCTGTAATTGCGGTGAATTGCAATAAAAATGATGGGATAAGAATTGGAACTGTTGGCCGGCCATTGAACGGAGTTGATGTTAAAATTGCCGATGACGGGGAAATTTTAGTAAAAGGTCCTAATGTAATGTTGGGTTATTATAAAAAGCCTGAATTAACAGCAGAAGCAATAGATAACGAAGGCTGGTTTCATACAGGTGATATTGGAGAATTTGAAGAAAAAGAGTTTTTGAAAATTACAGATCGAAAGAAAGAAATGTTTAAGACTTCGGGAGGAAAATATATAGCCCCTCAACGAATAGAAAATGAATTAAAGCAAAGCGATTTTATTGAAGAGGTTGCAGTAATTGGAAATAATCAAAAATTTCCGGCAGCATTAATTGTCCCTAAATATTCAAACCTTATTAAATGGGCTCAGGAAAAGGGAATTGCTTGTGATCGAAACTCCTTAGTGAACAATGAACAAGTAAAAGCATTATTCAGGTGCGAAATTGATCGCGTTAACGCTTGTCTTGGACATTGGGAACAAATAAAAAAGTTTGAATTGCTTGAAAATGAATTTACCATTGCTTCAGGGGAACTAACCCCAACGCTTAAGCTAAAACGAAAAGTGATTGACGCAAAATGTAAAAACTTAATCGATAAAATTTACCGTTAATTTGTGGCATGATATTTATTCTTTACTTTTGAAATAATATTAAAAAAATGAAATACGTAACCACCCTAGTGTTGTGCTTTGCTTTATTTAATGCAGCTAACGCACAAAAAACAAAAACTAAACCAACTAAATCTGAACCAAAAACAATGGACGTAAAATTAAACAATGCAGCTGACAGCACCAGTTATTCGCTTGGTGTTTTAATTGGAAAAAATTTAAAAAACCAAGGATTCGAAGATATGAATATTGATTTATTCATGAAGGCGGTAAAAGATGTTATGACGAATCAACCTACTCAAATTAACGATATGCAAGCGCAAACTTTCGTTCAAAAATATCAGCAGAATGCTCAAAAAATAAAAGCAGAAAAGAATTTAAAAGAAGGACAAGAATTTTTAGCAAAAAATAAAACTAAACCCGGCGTAAAAGTTACCGAAAGCGGTTTACAATACGAAGTGTTAAAAGAAGGCGATGGTTCGGCACGTCCTACTGCAAATTCAGAGGTAACCGCGCACTATCATGGAACATTAATTAACGGTACTGTTTTTGACAGTTCAGTTAATCGCGGACAGCCTTTCAAAACCAAAGTTGGTCAAGTTATTAAAGCTTGGCAGGAAGCTTTACAAATGATGACTCCGGGAATGAAACTTCGAATTTATTGTCCAAGTGAATTGGCTTATGGCGAAAGAGGCGCGGGAGGGAGTATAGGACCAAATCAGGTATTGATTTTTGAAATGGAATTATTGTCGATAGACAAACCGTGATTAATAGAACATTTTTAAACGTATGTGCTTCATACGTTAGTGTTTTGTTTCTATTTTCGTGTGGAGGAGCCGGTGAATATGCTTCTAAAAAGGATCTTACCCGGGAAGAACGTGTAGGTATTGAAAATGAAGAGTTAAGTTTATTGCTTGAAGAAGATTTTTCAAACGATTCGGTGCAAATTGATTCCGTTTGGCTTACAGCAGGAACAGAAATTAAACGATTTTATAATTTAACCGGTAATGGTTTACATTGGTATAAAGATGGCAAACAATTAAGTCGAACAAAATCTTTTTTAGGGTTCATTGCAAAATCAAAGTACTACGGATTAGATTCAGGATTTTATCAATTAAATTTAATTAAATTGTTAAATGATTCAATTGAAAAATCACTTAATTTTTATAGCATTGCTAAGGCCGAAGCAAAAAATGATTTACTGCTTACGAATGCGTTTATGTTGCTTCGTGTACATTTGGAAAAAGGCTTGCTTGACCCAACCAGCAATCGTGTAATTTGGAAAAAAGATTCTTTAGAAAACAAAAGTATTGCCGAAGAATTAAAAAATTGCGGTGATACGTCGTTTAAAACTGTTTTGCAAGGCTATGAACCAAATTTTATTGAGTATCGTTATTTTAAGTGGGCACTTAAAAATTATTTAGACAGCAACGCACTTGATACCACTAAATTTAGAGTTCCGGATCCTAAAAAAGATTCATCAACGTGTTGGAGTAAGATTAGTGAAGCTTTGTTGTATTGGAAATATATTGATTCAATTGCAATACCAAAAGACACGTTGCTGCTTGCCGTTAAAAAATTTCAACGGAACAATTCGTTAGACGGTGATGGAATAATTGGAACTTTTTCCCGTCAGGCTTTCAACACTAGTAACAGCGATCGTTTTTATTATGCTTGTTTGGCTCTTGAAAAGTGGAGATGGAAGATAAAACGCGATGGTAAAATTCAGTTTCATGTCAATATTCCTTCGTATGAGTTACATGTAATTCGCAATGATAGTATTATTAAAAGACACAGAGTTGTTACCGGGGCAACAGATCATCACACACCAACTCTTACAGCTAAGGTTAGATGGGTAACGCTTTTTCCGTATTGGAATGTTCCGCACAGTATTTCTACAAAAGAGATTTTGCCATTTGCACGAAGAGACACCGCGTATATGCGTAAGCACGGTTACGTTTTGATTAATAATAAAAAAGAAATTGTGCCTGTTAGTGATGTTCCATGGCGAAAACTTAGCGAAAATTATTTTCCATACCGTATTCGACAAAACGGTGGATACGGAAATAGCTTGGGTGTAGTTGCTTTTCATTTTCCGAACAAATATGATGTTTATTTGCATGATACGCCGGCAAAATATTTTTTCAAAAAAACTGTACGAGCATTTAGTCATGGATGCATTCGATTGCAAAGCCCGTTGAATTTTGCACAATTCGTGTTGAAGCAAGATAGACCGAAGGATACATTAAATGAAGACACGCTACGTGTGTGGATTGACAGAAAATATGAGCAAAGAATAAATTTAAAAAAACCAATTCCGATTGAATTGGATTATATTACAGTTACGTCAGATTCGTTAGGAAATATACAATTTCACCCGGATGTTTACTTGTTAGAGGCAGATTTGATTCGATTAATGAACCCGAATTTGGCTAAGAAACTTAAACCTAAAAAACCAAAAAAAGTACCTGAAAAAAAAGTTGAAGTTCGAATATTTAGACACGAGGAAAAACAAAACTTTAAATGCACTTAATTTTTAATTTCGATAAATAAAAGTTATTATTTTGAATTTAGTTCATAAAGAAGTTTAGTTTACCTTCTTTTAGTAAGTGATATTCTTTAGTTACGTAAGCAATTATTCGGGTAAATGCGTTAAAAGCTTTTTCGGTTTCAATGGTAATTGCTTTTTTTTGTAACCGCATTAGGAGTTTCATGTAAAGTGCATTTAAACAAATTTCAATTTCATTTACACCCGCGTATTGGCTTTTGTGTGCAAATTCGCCAATTAAAATTTGACCATTGAAATAAATATCTTCATAACCTTTATCACCCATGTTTAATAAATTGGTATGAATAAGATATAAGTCTTTTACTATTTCATTTAATTCATGCAAGTGACCACCTTCTTCGAGGCTTTGAATTTTCATTTTTTCGATTAATGAAGCGTACCATGCCGTAAGTTTTTTTTCTTCGGTTTTATTTAATGAAGCAGGTTGAATAACGTTATAAAAAATATCATCTAAATTCAGATGGAAACCGCGAATCATATCTTCGACTTGCCACATATAGAGCAAGTATTCGGCAACGTTGGTTTTATATTTTTCTTCGGCGACGAACAAGAAAATTATTTCGATTTATTGTATTCATTATTTAGGCCATTAGCAACATCGTCGGTAATATCAAAAATTTTATTGGCATAAAAAATTGAACCGACCATTCCATCTTTAAGAACAAAATCTATTTTATTATCGGCACAATATTTTTCAAGAAACTTTTTCAAAGCCTCGTCTGCTTTTTGCAAATTTTCATTTCGCACTTTATCAAGTTCGGCCATTTTTTCTTCTTTAAACTTATTGTAGTTCATTTCGAGTGCTTGCATTTGTCGCATTGCCGCTTCCTGTTCACTTTTTGATTTAATGTCAAAATCTTTTTGTAGGCGTTGACCTGTTGCCATTAAAGATTGTTCTTTTTGTTGAAGTTCTTTTCCTATTTTTTCGTTTAAAACAGTTAAATCCGACTCAGCTTTTTTAAACAATTCATACCGTACCGATAATGAATCGGAATTAATAAAAGCAACACGAACTTCGCCTTTTCCTTTTTCGGTTGTAAATTTATTTCCTGTTGCAACGATTTCTGTTTTTGGAATTTTATTTTCTTCTGTTTTTGTATTGCCCGAAGGAGACTTAAAAAATAACCAAACAACTGCGGCTGCAAGAATCAGGTTAAATCCAACTACTATTTTATTCATTTGTATAAATTTTCAAATTCTGTTTTAAAATCGGTATTCATATCTAAGAATCGCTGATAAACTTTAGTAATAAATTCACTGTTTATCATTTTTTTTAATTCTCCAATTCCATTCACATCACGTTCATTAATTTTAAATGTTTGTTCAAGTTGACTTGTTTCAAATTTCACAATGTATTTTGCATTCCAATGAAAGATGGTAATCTTACAAGCGGGATGATCTATTTCTTCGACGACACGCAAAATGGTATTGGATTAATGTTTTTGATTTGTAATTGCATACACAAGATAATTAAGATGAAAAAAATCATCCGAATTTTTTTTCAAACTCTTTCATGACATCGGTTAGTGCTTTAACACTTGATAAAGGTAAAGCATTGTACAAGGAAGCACGATATCCTCCAACATCTCTATGTCCTCGAATTCCACTTATGTTTGCTGCTTTCCACATTTTATCAAACTCGGGTTCCAATTCGGGTTTGTGTAATAAAAAGCACACGTTCATTTTTGAACGATCTTCTTTTGCAGTTGTGCCAAAGAACAAGCCATTTCTATCAATTTCATTATATAGTTCGTTCGCTTTTTCATTATTAATTTTTTCAATCCAATCAACTCCGCCGTTTTTTTTCAACCAACGAAGTGTAAGCATGGTAACATACACCGGAAACACGGGTGGAGTATTGTACATTGAACCGCCTTTAATGTGCACATTGTAATCGAGCATTGAAAGCATTTTTCTATCAGTTTTACCAAGTAAATTTGTTTTTACCATTACCATTGTGGCACCGGCCGGACCAATATTTTTTTGAGCGCCGGCATAAATAAGTGCGAATTTTTTTCCGTCAACGCGCCGACTAAAAATATCACTTGACATATCGCAAACCAATGGCACCGGCGAATTAGAAGGGAATTCATGCATTTGAGTTCCATAAATTGTATTGTTTGAGGTTAAATGCAAATAATCAACATCACTTGGAATGGAATAATTTTTAGGAACGTATGTAAATTTTTTATCTTCGCTTGAAGCAACAACATCAGTATTGCCAATAAGCTTTGCTTCTTTAATTGCTTTTGTAGCCCAAACGCCGGTATTTAAATATGCGGCTTTTCCATTTGTTCGTAATAAATTATAAGGCACCATAGCAAATTGAGTGCTGGCACCGCCGCCCAAATAAATTACTTCATAATCATTTCCAACTTCAAATAATTCTTTTACCAATGAACGTGCTTCATCCATTACCGCTTCAAAATCTTTACTGCGATGAGAAATTTCGAGTAGTGATAAATTAAGATTATTAAAATTTAAGCAAGCTTCAGATGCTTGTTGCAACACTTCGGCCGGCAATATAGCCGGACCTGCGCTAAAATTGTGTACTTTACTCATACAATTTGTATATCAATATCGGCTAAATTACCAATAAGCATGAACGAAATACCTGCAATTGAAAAAAATTATTAAAAATTGAATTTTGAATTCACGTATGTCAAAATCGCCAGTTGTAACCTATGCTTATTGCTGACTGAAGGAAGAAAAAGTATTGATTAGCCTTATAGTCATTGCTTTTACGCAATACACTTGGCAAGTTAATGAAACCGCCTTTGTTGTTTAATAAAATGAAGCCATTTTTTAAAAAGTTAAATCTAAATCCTAAGTGAAGGGCCGAACCCCAACCGGCAACATGAAAATTATTTGATTGGAAACTGTTAAACAATTGTACTTGGGTTCGAGGGTAAATAATTGCAACTGAAGCGCCGGGAATAATCGTAAATTTGTGAGGCTTTTGTTTCGATTTCCATAAAGTTTTGTAATGTTCAATTCCGGTATTAATGTAATTAAGACCATCGGTATGTTCATATTTCAAAAATGATTCGCGAATTGTAATGGGCGTATTTAAATAATTTCCTGCGTAATTGCCGGTAGAATTAGTTGAAGCTATAGTTCCGCTAATGGTTGACTCTTGATTTTGAGTCAATACATATTTCATGTGATCGGTACCAAAAGTAATTGCCCAATTATCCTTAAAAAAATATCCGGCGTTAAATACAAATTGCGGAATAGAAATGCCGACAAAATAATCGTAGAAATTAAATTTTGTTGGACGATCTTTTGCTACAACATTGTTTAGTGTAAAATCAGATCCGTTGCCGATGAAATGAATATCGGACTTAGAATAAAAAGCACGATTATACCCCCAATAACTAAAAAATTCGCCTTTTTTGAATTGCCCGGGTTTTTTTGTCGACTGTTCGGCGCAAGTTTTACATTTTTTATGTTTTTTAGGTGTAGGTTGTGCAAAAAGAAAATCGACCTGAGTAAAAAAACAGAAGAGTAGAAAAATTGTATAACTGAAAATCGAATTCATTACTGTAAAACTAATTTATTCATTAAATCCAAATATCTGCTTTTTTGCGATTCGACCGAGTAAAATTCGACAACCGTTTTTCGGGCGTTTTCACCTATTTTTTTTCGCAATTCATTTGAATTAATAAGCGCGCTAATTTTATCGACCCACTCATTAGTAGAAGAAGCAAGAAATCCGTTTACGCCATCATTAATAATTGAGGTGTTTACACCAACCGGCGACATAATGGTTGGAATTTGGAGTGCCATATATTGTAAACCTTTTAAACCGCATTTTCCTTTTGCCCATTCATCATTAGGCAAGGGCATAATACCAATATCAAAGCTTGATAGTTCATCAATTTCATTTTCTTTATTCCATGCTAAACCTTTAATGTTTAATTCGGAATTTCGATAATTTTCGTCGCCAATCAATTTAATTTCAATTTTATCGCCGTAAATATTTTTAAGTTGTTTTAAGAAAGGCAATGCGTATTTGAAATGTTGAATTGTTGTGATACTTCCCGACCAACCGATTGTAATTTTATGAGACGATTTATTTTTAATTCTAGTGTACTCGGTTGTATCAATAGTTGTGGGGATTATTGTAACATTCGAATTAAATTTTTTGGCGTATTCGGCTAAATACCCATTTCCTGCAATTATAAAATTTGACAGTTGAATAATTTTTGAAGTTTTTGATGAATCTTTTAACCAGTTGAAACGACGATTAGCCGCAGAAACATTTTCGAGCCAAATTGAGTCGTCAAAATCGAAAATAATTTTTTTATTTAATTTACGAAGATTTTTTTCAAAGAAAATGGAGCCGGTCATAAATCCTTCACGTTGGATAAATACAATATCGTATTGATTTATCTTTTTTAGATCCAATTTTCTTTTGCGGCGACTTCTTAAAACAATTTTTAATTTTTTGAAATAATTCCCTGTTTTATAAAAAAGCTGATCATCTTTTTCGGAAAGAAGAAATGAAAAATCAGATTCGAACCCATTTTGTTTCAAAAAATCGATGTATTGTTCAAATCGAAATCTTTGACTTGGAGAACGATTTGGGCGATGCGCGGCTATGAAAAGAATACGATGCATATTTATTCTTCAAGCCAAACCGGCGGAAGTTTTTCGATGATTTCGATATCGTTAAAGCGTTGGCTTTTTTTAATGCCTGTTTTTAATGCCCATGTTCCCATTTTGGATAAGCCTTCTTCAAGTGAAATGTGAGATTTAATGTTGAATGTTTTTTTTGCGAGTGAATGATCGGCATAAGCATGTGTCACCTCATTGCGGGCTTCTAAATAGCGAATTTTTCCGTTCACTTTTAACGCTTTCATTGTGAATTTAGCTAAATCATTTACCGAATAATCTTTTTCGGCACCGATATTAAAAATTTTATTGTAGGCAGCTTTGATATCAATTGCGTTTGCAATGTGCGGGGCAACATCGCCAATATAACTGAATGCGCGTGTTTGATTTCCATTACCAAAAATTGTAAGCGGTTTTTTTTGCATTAGTTGGTTCATGAAAATTCCAATTACATTTCTATAGCGATCGCCTAAATTTTGGAATTCGCCATAAACATTGTGCGGACGAAAAATCACGTAATTCAAACCGAACATTTCATGCGTTACACGTAAATCATTTTCTACAGCAAGTTTAGCAATACCGTATGGGTCTTCGGGGATAGGGATTTGATCTTCACGCATAGGAGGATGCAACGCTCCATAAACGGCAATTGAAGAAGTAAACACAAAACATTTTATTTTATGTTTTACCGATTCGTTAATGAGATTGACACTTCCAATTAAATTATTAGTATAATTGAATCGCTTAATAAAATGGCTTAACCCTTCGGCGGCATACGCGGCTAAATGAAAAACATAATCAATTTTATTTTCAATAAATAATTTTTCGAGTAGTTTTACATCGGTAATTGAACCGTGAATAAAGTCGGCGCCAAGTGGAATGTTTTCGGCAAATCCTCCGCTCAAATCATCCAATACAATTACACGATGCCCTTTTTTAATTAATTCGGCAGCAACATGTGCGCCAATGAATCCTGCTCCGCCTGTAACCAATGATACTGTCATTTTTTATTCTGAGGTTGTAAATTTAAGAAAAAAGGAGATAGAGAAATGCTATTTTTAAATCATTTTTGAAGTGTTAACGGTCGCAAATTCAAAATAAAACAAAAAGAGGAAGTGATTAGCTTCCTCTTTCTATTACTCATTTGTGGTGTTTATTACCACGCCATGCTTAATGTTTTATTTTTATCGTATTTTACAGAGTAAGTAAAACGAATTTTTTCACTTCCTGCACCTTTTAGTTTCATTTTCCATTTTAAAAATCCATTGTCAGGATTAAGTTCACCGTGACCTTTATCGGTAACATCAACTTTAACATCGGCCAACGAGCTTACCGGAGTTTGGTCTTCAATAATTAAATCGACAGGGTAGCTATGTGCGTTTCGAATATTAATTTCGTAAGTTACTTCTTTAAGTTTATTGTCACCAATTATTTTTTCTTTTTCTTTTTCTTTTTGTTTTTTGCGAATTGCGGTAATTGAATTATCGCGACCTAAAGCAAGTTTTAAAGTGTCTTCCATTGCTGATGGGTCGATATAACTTTGGCCTACATAAGTGCCATCGTAATAAATATTCGCTAAAGCCGGCAATAAATTTAAATCATCCCAATTTGTAACATTAGCAATTAAGAACGCATTTTTATCGAGTTTTGGAACCATTGCAAGAAAATATTTTGCATTTAATGCTTCTTTACTAACCGAAACCAAGTGTGGTTTATTATTCGATTTTATTGTATAAGGAAGTTTAATTTCAAATTCAGCCGAAATCATGTTTTCAGTTTTTACAGTGAAATCTAATGAACTTGTTGCCGGCGCTTCTGCTAAATTATCTTGCATATTGGCTACTGCTCCTGATGCCGATGCGCGTTCAGCATCTCTGTGCTTATACAAATCATCATAATATCCTTTGCTTTTTTGGTAAGAATACGGATCTTGCACATAATAAGAAGTAATATACCACGGTGATAATTCAGGTTTTTGTTGATTTGTATAGGGATTATTGCTAGATAATGTTAACGAAACTTTTTCCCATTCTTCACCGGTGTTTTGATAAACATTTGCTTTATAGTTTAATTCAATAGGAGAATTGATATCTTTTGTTCTAATATCGTATGATGGTGTCCAGCCTGCTTGATTTACTAAATAAGTTACTTCTAGCTTTCCTTTGGATAGTTTTTCAGAATTTACAGTTACTACAATTCTATAGTCAGGGCCTTTTACAACTACAGGAATTAAATTATTATTTGAACTCCAATTTTGCAAGGCGGTTAAACGATTTTGAATTTCATTATAATGTTTGTTCATTGCATCTTGTTTCTTTTTCATTTGAAAGAGATCAAGATTTATTTCGGTCATTTTTTGATGAAAATATTCCATCGCAGTTTTTAATAACTGAATTGAGTCGTTCACTTTTCCAACGCCCTTAACAGTTCCATTATTTAAGAGCATGGTTCGTTCCATTTCACGTACTTCTTTTTTTGCGCGTAATTCTTCCATTTGAAAATTGAGGGTTTCGAGTGAATCTTCGATTAGCGTCATTTTTTTTAAAATGTCGTTCGGAATTTTTAACGGATCAGTTTTAATCGGATCGGGTTGCGGGTAATAAACATCATATTTCACGTCCATTATTGTAAAATCACCAATACCTTTTGCTTGTAGGGAATTGGCATCAATAAATGCGGAGAGACCGGTAAAAGTAACTTCGCTTACACCGGGTTGTAAATTAAAAAATCCGCTGCGGCTTACTTGCGCACCTGCTAAGAAAACGGTTACTTTTTCAACTTTTGAGTCATTAACTTCGAGGGTTGAAGGAGGAACAAAATTGTGCGCTGCTGCACTCATCATGCTCGATACAAATAAAATTTTCATAACTATAATTTTGAAATCAGTAAACCTTAAAACGAAAAAGGTTCAAACCGAATAAAATTATTTTCATTAAAAATAGGTTAATTGAGTAGAATTCCTAATTAATGTATTTTTCAGTTATAATTTTGAAATTAAATTTTCGTCAACAAAATTTGGAAGTGTTACTTTTAAATTTTTTGTTCGTTTCATTTCTCGATTTATTGCGAATAAAGCTTCTTTATTTCTTGCCCAGGCACGTCGAGCAATTCCATTATTCACATCCCAAAATAGCATTGATTTTAATTTTCGGTTAGCGTCATTGCTGCCGTCCAAAACCATTCCAAATCCGCCGTTAATCACTTCGCCCCAACCAACACCGCCGCCATTGTGTAAACTAACCCAGGTAGCACCTCTGAAACTGTCGCCAATAAAATTGTGTACAGCCATGTCGGAAGTAAATTGTGAGCCGTCATAAATATTTGAAGTTTCGCGATAAGGCGAATCTGTTCCTGAAACATCATGATGATCGCGACCTAAAACCACAGGGGCTTTTATTTTTTTTGATTTAACTGCTTTATTAAATTCTTCTGCTAACCGAATTCTTGTTTCACTATCGGCATATAATATTCGAGCTTGTGATCCAACTACCAGTTTGTTTTTACGTGCATCCTTAATCCAAACAATGTTATCGCTTAACTGTTGTTTAATTTCTCTAGGAGCAGTTTTGTACATTGATTCTAAAACTTTCAATGCAATATTGTCGGTTATTTCTAAATCTTTTTCTAATGCGCTTGTACAAACCCATCGAAAGGGACCAAAACCATAATCAAAACACATGGGGCCGAGAATATCTTGAACATAACTGGCGTATTTAAAGTCGCCGTTTGGTTTAATAATTTGTGCGCCTGCTCTCGAGGCTTCCAGTAAAAAAGCATTTCCGTAATCAAAAAAATACATTCCTTGGGTTGTAAGTTTATTAATTGCATTTACATGACGCACTAACGTCTTTTGCACTTCTGCTTTAAATTTCATTGGTTGCTCGGCCATCATTTTATTGGAAGTTTCATAAGAGAAACCTACGGGATAATAACCGCCGGCCCAAGGATTATGCAACGAAGTTTGATCTGAACCGATGTCAACTTTAATTTCTTCTCGTGCTAACTTTTCCCATAAATCAACGATGTTACCGTTGTACGCGAATGAAATTATTTCTTTTTTACTTAATGCTATTCGAAGTCGATTAACTAATTTATCAAGATCATTAAAAACTTCATCAACCCAACCTTGTTCGAATCGTTTTTTAGTTGCTTTCGCATTTATTTCGGCAGTTATGCTAATTAAGCCTGCAATTTTAGCGGCTTTTGGTTGTGCACCACTCATGCCACCTAAACCGGCGGTAACAAACAGTTTTCCCAATGTAGGAGACGCATTACTTTTATTTTTGTTGGCAAGTTTACGGGCGGCGTTCATTACTGTTATTGTAGTGCCGTGTACTATTCCTTGAGGCCCAATATACATGAACGAACCCGCCGTCATTTGTCCGTATTGAGTTACACCAAGTGCATTAAATTTTTCCCAATCATCCGGTTTGCTGTAATTCGGAATCATCATTCCATTGGTAACAACAACACGAGGAGCGTCTTTGTGTGAAGGAAATAAACCCATGGGATGACCGCTGTATAAAACCAATGTTTGTTCATTGGTCATAGTGGCAAGATATTGCATGGTTAGTAAATATTGTGCCCAATTTTGAAATACCGATCCGTTTCCGCCATAGGTAATCAGTTCATGAGGATGTTGCGCTACAGCATAATCTAAGTTGTTACTTAGCATGTGCATAATTGCTTTTGCTTGTAAACTTTTACCGGGAAAATCATTTATTGGACGAGCATAAATTTTATAATCGGGACGAAAACGATACATATAAATTCTGCCATACGTTTTTAATTCGTGTATAAATTCCTTTAAAAGCGTTGGATGAAATTTTGCGGGAAAATATCGTAACGCATTTTTTAGGGCAAGTTTTTTTTCTTCTTTATTTAAAATTTCTTTCCTTTTTGGAGCGTGATTCAATGACGAATCAAAATTTTTAAGATTCGGAAGTTTATCGGGAATACCAACCAATATTTGTTTTTTAAATTCGGAAGCGGATAAATTTTTTGACATAAAATATTCAACTGTAAGTGGTCAAATATACTGTTTAGCATTATTTCAAATTAACTTTTCTTTTTCGGTTAAAAAAGCGATTCTAAAAGTTTATTTTGTTTAGTATTAACTAAGCATGTATTTATGTTTGGTTTATTTATAAACACAAGACAATCGCAATGCTTTAATTTACAATATTTTACACATCTTTGGTGTTTTTTTTTCAAGTATGTTTCTAAAAAATAAACAAACAAAATTCAATTTCATTCTGTTAATAACTGTCTTTAATTAGGGAAACAGAGGGGCGCTATTTATATAAAATTTGAAGGTTAATTTAAAATTATGGCTAAACATCAAGAAGTTCAATATACCGAAGAAAATATTCGCTCGCTCGATTGGCAGGAACATATTCGACTAAGACCCGGTATGTACATTGGTAAATTGGGTGATGGTTCGGCGCCTGATGACGGTATTTATATTCTCATGAAAGAAGTTATTGATAACTGTATTGATGAGTATGTGATGGGTTACGGCAAACAAATTGATATTACTATAACCGATAAAATTGTTACTGTGCGCGATTATGGTCGCGGAATTCCTTTAGGAAAAGTTGTTGATGCGGTGAGTAAAATGAATACCGGCGCTAAATACGACTCAAAAGCATTTAAAAAAGCAGTTGGATTAAATGGTGTGGGAACAAAAGCGGTAAATGCGTTAAGCGAAAGTTTTTTTGTTGAAGCATATCGTGATGGAGATGTAAAGCGCGCTGAATTTAAACAAGGAAAATTAACGGCTGATAAAAAAGTAGCAAAAACTAAAGAACCGAATGGTACAATGGTAACTTTTGTGCCTGACGGTGTGGTATTCAAAAATTTTCAATTCCGTAGCAATTATATTGAAAAAATGCTGTGGAATTATTGTTATTTAAATCCGGGATTAACCATTTATTTTAATGGTGAAAGATTTTGGAGTCAAAATGGATTATTGGATTTGCTTAAGGAAAATATGAGTGAAGAACCAATGTATCCGATTATTCATTTGCGTGCCGAAGACGTTGAATTAGCAATGACGCATACTAACGCTTATGGTGAGGAGTATTATAGTTTCGTAAATGGACAATACACAACACAAGGTGGTACGCATTTAACTGCATTTCGTGAGGCTGTTGTTAAAACCTTGCGTGAATTTTATAAAAAGGAGTACGATGTTGTTGATATACGTTCTTCAATTTGCTGTGCAATTAGTATAAAAGTGATTGAACCTGTTTTTGAATCGCAAACAAAAACAAAATTAGGTTCGCTCGAAATTGAACCCGGCGGAAAATCAATTCGTGCGTTTATGAATGATTTTTTGAAAGCGCATTTGGATAATTTTCTTCACAAAAATTCAGAAATCGCAGATGCTTTACATCGTAAAATAATTGCGAGCGAACGAGAGCGAAAAGAATTAGCCGGAATAAAAAAATTAGCCAAAGAAAGAGCGAAAAAAGCGAATTTACACAATAAAAAATTGCGCGATTGCCGTGTGCACTTAACCGATTCGCGTCATGCACAAAAATTAAACAGTACACTTTTTATTACTGAGGGCGATTCGGCAAGTGGATCAATTACAACTGCACGCGATGTTAATACGCAAGCGGTTTTTAGCTTACGCGGTAAGCCTTTAAATACACATGGCCTTACAAAGAAAATTGTGTATGAAAATGAAGAATTCAATTTGATTCAAGCAGCGCTTGACATTGAAGACGACATGGACAACTTGAGATACAATAATATTGTGATTTCAACCGATGCCGATGTTGACGGAATGCATATTCGATTGTTGTTAATGACATTTTTCTTGCAATTTTTTCCCGATCTGGTTAAAAACGGACATTTGTATATTTTACAAACACCATTGTTTCGTGTAAGGAATAAGAAAGAAACAATTTATTGTTATAGTGAAAGTGAGAAACAAAAAGCGATTGCTAAACTCGGAAAAAATCCTGAAATAACTCGATTTAAAGGATTGGGTGAAATTTCGCCCGATGAATTTAAAAAATTTATTGGTCCTGAAATAAAACTTGAGCCGGTTATTGTTGGAAAAGACAGTATTCAACAATTACTCGACTACTATATGGGTAAAAATACACAGGAAAGACAAGATTTTATTATTGATAATTTGAAAGTAGAAAAAAATAACGAAAAACAATCTGTTGCTGAAACAGAAGAAATAGAAGGATAAAAAATGGCAAAAGATTTATTTGATAACAATAACGGAGGTTCAGATAGCGAAGATCTGCATGGCGTAAAACCTCTTTCGGGATTGTATAAAGAGTGGTTTTTGGATTATGCGAGCTACGTAATTCTTGAACGTGCAGTACCCGCAATTTTTGACGGATTAAAACCTGTGCAACGAAGAATTTTACACAGTATGCGCGAACTTGAAGACGGAAGATTTAATAAAGTTGCGAATGTAATTGGTAACACCATGAAATATCATCCGCATGGTGATGCAAGTATTGGTGATGCAATGGTTCAAATTGGACAAAAAGACATTTTAATTGAAACGCAAGGTAACTGGGGAAATATTTATACCGGCGATTCTGCTGCTGCACCGCGTTACATTGAAGCGCGATTGTCAAAATTTGCGCTTGACGTTGTGTTTAATCCGAAAACAACCGAATGGCAAACTTCTTACGATGGTAGAAATAAAGAGCCGATTAATTTACCGGTTAAGTTCCCTTTATTGCTTGCTCAAGGCGGTGAAGGTATTGCTGTAGGTTTGGCTTGTAAAATTCTTCCTCATAATTTCAATGAATTAATTGACGCTTCAATTGATGTTTTAAAAGGAAAAAAAATTCATTTATTTCCTGATTTTATAACAGGTGGTTTTGCCGATTTTAGCGAATACAAAGATGGAATTCGCGGCGGTAAAGTAAAACTTCGCGCAAAAATTCGCCAGGACGATAAAAAAACCTTAATCATTGATGAAATTCCGTTTGGTTCAACAACTTCGTCGTTAATTGAATCGATTATTAAGGCAATTGATAAAGGAAAAATCAGAATAAAAAAGATTGAAGATAACACTGCTGAGAAAGTGGAAATCATGTTGCATTTGCATCCTGAGACTTCGCCCGATAAAACCATTGATGCATTATTTGCATTTACCGATTGTGAGGTTAGTATCTCACCAAATACTTGTGTGATTGAAAACGATAAACCACGATTTGTTGGTGTTAGTGAATTGTTAAAAATATCAACCAATAATACCGTTAATCTTTTAAAACGAGAATTAGAAATTAAGCTATCGGAGCTAGAAGAGCAATGGCATTTTTCATCATTGGAAAAAGTTTTTATAGAAAATCGTATTTATCGCAAAATAGAGAATGAAGAAACTTGGGAAGGGGTTTTAAAAGCAATTGACACCGGTTTAAAGCCGCATAAAAACATGTTTAAGCGCGCTATTACTCAAGAAGACATTGTGAGATTGACCGAAATTAAAATTAAGCGCATTTCAAAATTCGACAGTTTTAAAGCTGATGAATACATTAAAGGATTAGAAAAAGAAATTAAAGGCGTAAAAGTGAATTTGAAAAATTTAATTGAATACGCCATTGAATATTTTAGAAATTTAAAAATTAAGTACGGAAAAGGGCGCGACAGAAAAACTGAATCACGTGTGTTTGATACCATTCAAGCCGCAAAAGTGATAATTAATAATCAAAAATTATACGTTAATCGCGCCGAAGGATTTATTGGAACAGGTTTGCGTAAAGACGAATTTGTGTGTGATTGCAGTGATTTGGATGACATTATTGTATTTAGAAAAGATGGTGTTATGACAGTTTCTAAATTGAGCGATAAAAAATTCGTAGGCAAAAATATTTTACACATTGCGTTGTGGCGTAAAAATGATAACAATGCGGTTTATCACATGGTTTATCAAGACGGAACAAAAGGTCCTTACTACGCAAAACGTTTTCAGGTAAAAGGTGTTATACGTGATAAAGAATATAATCTTACAAGGGGAAATCCCGGGTCAAACGTTGATTATTTTGCAGTAATGCCCAATGGCGAAAGCGAAACAATTACGGTAACACTTCGCCCGCGTCCGGGAATGAAAAAACCGGGATTTGATTTTGATTTTTCTCAACTTGGTGTTAAAGCAATGCAGGTACAAGGAAATATTTTAAGCAAATTTATTATTAGCAAAATTACACGTAAATATGTTGGTCCGGCGGTGCAGCGCGAAATTGAAGTTTATTACGATGGATTAGTGCATCGTTTAAATCACGATGGAAGAGGGGAGTGTTTAGGCTCGTTTAAGAATGATGAAATGATATTGGCTATTACGCAAACAGGGTACTATCGATTGTTAAAAAACAGTAGTGATGCGCGTTTGGAAGAAGACATAGTTTTGATTGAGAAATTTAACCCGCGTAAACCCATCACAGCCGTTTATTACGATAAAGAGAAAGAAACGTATTTCGCGAAACGATTTTTAATTGAGAATCCTTCCGAGAAAAAAACCATTTTTATATCTGAGACAAAAGGATCACATTTGGAATTGGTTTCAACTAAAATGGTAGCGAGAATTACCATACAGTTTGATAAACGCAGTGCCGATAAGAAAGATCAAAAAATTAATTTATCGGATTTTGTTGAAGTGAGAGGCGAAAAGGCTGTTGGAAACAAACTTACTTCGTATAAAATAAAAGCGATTAACCTAATGCCTCCGTTACCCGGCGATCATTTTTTAGATTCGCAATTGGATCGAGGGCAGGAGCACATTGAGGATGAATTTGAAGTGGATCCGATAAAGGACTTCATTCAAAAAAAAAAATCAGCCCGACGACCCGTTCAACGAAGAAAACGAAATAAGAAATCACGACGTGGACGATGATGGGCAAACAACGATGTTTTAAGGGAATTGCAAATTGAAAAAGTAAATTGTTGATTTTAGAAATTAGCATAAGCGCAATTCATCAACATAAAGTGCACTAACCGTTATAAAGCCGGGCACTCTATTGAATTTTTCCGGTAATTATAAAATGTATCTTAATAATTAATTGTGCTATAAATTAAATGAAAATCTATTCCGTAGGTCGAATAATTTTGTAAGCGCATTCGTTTTCGGGCAATACATTTTGAATAGTCATTGTAAGAATACATTGTTTTTTGTGAATGTACTTAAAATAAATTTTAAAAAATTAGATTAACTGATTCGTAATCAGATTTCATTTTTCCTGTTTCGATTTAGAAAGTGCGTGCAATTAACTTTAACAGGCCCTAAAAATTAGTGTGAATTATTTTTTTAGTGCGTAAAATAGCCTTAAATTGCCATCATTAATTTTTTAATACCATGAAAAGCATTCTGTTTTTAGCAATGAGTTTTTTGTTTTATACCGCATCTCAAGCTCAAAAAGGCGCTCACATGATTAAACATGACGACCCAATGATAGGTATATGGAAATTTGTTACCGATTCAACAATTAATCCGCGAGAGCCTGCAATTATAAAAGGTGAAAAAATTATTGAAATTGAACCCGGAATTGAAGTCAGCATGGTGGCCGGTTCAAAAGATTCGATTACTGGATTTAAGGAAGCAACCTATTTTTTAGCTAAAAAAGATGCACACCACATTTACGGTTCAATTATCGAATCGTACAAGTCGGCTTTAGACGGTACAGATTTTTCGTTTCAATATGAATATTATCATCACAAGGATTTATTAATAATAATCATAAAAGGAAAAAAATACGTTTATAAGAGAGTGTAGAGCCAAACATCATTCAGAATAATACTGAACAAAAATTTACAATTGTAAATCGATAAATTAATACTGGAACAATAAAAAAGAAGTTATTAGTTTATAAAAAAGATTTTAAATTTTTAAATAATGGTAATTGAGGAGAAATTTTCAAATTCTCCCATAATACTAACGCTTGTTGATACAGGTTAAAATCGTTTGCGATTCCCTGTTCCAAAATTCAGTTCGGCTATAGTATTACAGGAGAAATTTATTGTTTCAATAAAAAAAATATAATTATTGCTTGTGTTTTATTCGACTTATTATTAATGCGATAATTCCTTATCAATTCAAATAAAAATCATTAATCAATAGTCGAAAAAACAAGGTTGATATTAATGTTTAATTAATTTTCCGTTTTGCTTGGTGTTGTTTCCGCTTAATGTAAAACTGTAAGCGCCGGCCGGTAAAAAACTAAAATCATAAGCGTATTTATTTTTTCCTGAATTAGAATTTAAAGCCGAACTGTACACTTCATTTCCTGAAATATCAAAAACAACAAAACGAATGGTTTCATTTAATGATCCATTCCACTCTAAATTCAAATAGTTAGTAACGGGGTTAGGATATACGTTAATGCCCAATGATTTCATCATTTCTTGCATACCAACTGTTCCTCCCGAGAAAGAAATGTCATCAACTTTTAAAATTGAACCCGGCGTGTTACCCGCAAAAAAATAAATAATCATTGAGTCGGGTGTGCCGCTAAAACTGCCAATTGACCCTCCCATTGGGGTATAAGTAGCAGCACCCGGTAATATTTGGTTAAATCCCGCAACAACTGAACCAGCCTGATAGAATTGAATACTAACTTGTCCAAAATCGGCGCCAACGCCTGCGTATTTATAAAATCCACTAAAGGTAGCGGGTTCGGCAACGTAAGGTGTAGGCATAAAATTTCCGGGGTTTGATATATCTAATGCGCCTGTTGTAAGAAAACCGGGAATTGTATCGCCCCACATCGGATAGAAATAGGTTTCAAGTTGGGCAGCGTAAGTGCCGGTATATTTATCGGTTGTTTGACTTAATCCGCTAGGCCCAACGGGAGCAGTAAAAAAATTAAATGACGAAAAATAATCGGCCTCAGTTTCGGTTATTGCAGTCCAATTTTCAAAACTATTATTAGGAATTGCTGCAGGTGGTGCGCCGGCTGAATTTGTAAAATAAATATTGTCGAATTGAATAAAGGAACCGGGATTAAAATTTAATTTATCAAATGGACTTGAGCTTGTTAACGCCACAAATACAGAATCGCATGGGCCTGCAGTAACCGGAATTGAGAATGGTGTCCAAGCTGCAGCTGTACCTCCAATACCTTTTAAAATGGGTGGATATGATGTGCCCATAAATGATTTTACAACCAAAATATATGCGCTATCGCTACCTTGCATATCGCCTTTATAAAAGCCGCTAATTCCGTCAAATGTTGATGAATAAGGAATGCCTTTAAATGTGCTTCCAATAATGTCGCCTTGGTAAACATATCCAAATAAGGAATCAGTGCCGTTTATTACCTCATTCTCCAATCTAACAGAGTAAACAAGATCGGTAGCATCGGTTGATTTTATACAAAGCGGAATCCCTTTGAATTCATTAGAGTTTGAATTTTTCCATTGATTGGGAGTTTCAAAAACTGTTGTTGTTGTCCAATTTTCGAATCCTCCATTTAGGATTTGACCGGCCTGGCTAAATGAATTTGTTGAAGCAAGTGCAATGCAGCAAAGTGTAAATGTTTTTTTCATAATAATTGTAATTTTAGGCAAATGTAAAGCCAAAAAATTTAAAAACCATCATGAAAATCATTTTTTAATTGACTTTTAATCATAGTTTAAAAAAGAACTCTAAAAGTAAAAAAGTTATTATTCTTTGTCATTCAGCAATATGCCTTTTTGAGGTGTGTTTAATAAAAATAACATTTCACATAAATTGGATTTTGTTGTTTGAATTATGGCAACATATTTGCAGCCAGTAGTAAATTTTATACAATATTTTTGAATGAAATTAAATGTTAAGCTAACTTTATTTTTTATTTTATTGCTTTTTTGCAACATTATTATTGATTTAAAATCGCAAGACAACAATAACGCTTTAGAACCAAAACTAAGAGGTGGAGGCGGATCTTTTTCAATAACGCCTAGAATTGATTTCGGATATTTTTTTCCTACGAAATACACAGTAATATCAGGTCAAGATTTTATGAGTTCAAGAAATATTTTCCCACCATTATTTGTAGGCGGCGTAATTGATCAGCAGGGTAAACAACGTACTTTAATTTTTCAGCATGGTGGTTACGGATTGGAGTTTTACTATCATCATAGAAACAAATACAATGATCCGGCGTGGTCAATTGGAATTGGAGCAAACATTCAAAAACATCTTTATAAATATGATGTTCCTGATTTTTATTTTAAAGGAAATTACAGTACTGGAATAGTCGATTTTTACAGATACAGTGCGTATAAAATTTCTTTCAGAAAAACGTTTAACGGAAAAAACATTGAATCACCTTGGTTTTTACAATTTAATGCCGCCTATACGAATAATTTTAAATCGCTCGAAAAGGGTTGGCAGAAGTTAGAGAACATACCCACTTCGAATTATGTAGATAGCGGAAATGGATATACGGCCGGTAATTTAGACATTCTTAAAAGCAATTATTTGTTTGAATTTGAAGTTGGAAAAACATCAGCATATAGCGATAAAATTGACTGGAGTATTGGCGTAAGCATTCCGGTTAAAAATCCAATTTTTAAGAGTGATATTACTTATTATGAAAATTTTATTCCTACCGGAACAGTAAGACTAAAAGAGTCGCAATTGGGAGTTTGGTTTAATGTGCGTTATCATATTGAGCTGGCGAAATGGAATCTTAAACCTCGTTTTCCGAAGCCGCCAAAGTCACCAAAACCACCAAAAAATCAGGTTGTAAATCCTGTTGTAATAAATGATCGAAAAACTAACGTACAACACACTTACGCAACAAAAAGTGATGACTTAATTATTGAAATTTTTGATAGCGCAAGTGCCGACGGTGACACGGCCTCATTATGGTTTAATGGAGCGTGGATATTGGAAAATTATCCGGTAAATAAGGAGCCTAAACAACTTTCGATTCATTTGAAACAGGGAGAAAACGACCTCACATTATACGCCATTAGTTTAGGCATTACTCCACCAAATACAGCGGCCATTACAATAATTGACGGCGAAAAGCGAAAAACTTTAATATTGAATTCTGATTATAATCACTGCGGAGCGATAAGGATTTTTAAAGAATAATTCGTTTCAACAAACCATTTTTTTTTTACATTTAGAAAAAATAATTGAAATGGAGAATCCGTGGTTTGCTCAAAAAAATTCAAGTGACGCAGCAATAGCGTTAGTTAAAAATTTTATTTATCAAATTAAGTTTCAAGTATCGCAAGCAACAATTGAGGAAGACATAAGCCGATTAAAAGAATTTCCATTTATTTCATTCCAAAACATTAGTGCTGTTTTGGAAAAATGGGGAATTAAAACAATTGTTTATGATTGGTCAACCGAGAATTTACATCAATTACCTTCGCCATCCATTTTATTTATCGACGAAGTAAATGCCGGTGTTGAAGTTGGTGCGTTTGTAATGTTTACAAATGCGGTAAACAATAATATTACGTATTTGCATACCAGAAAAGGGTGGGTTACAGAACTGTTAACCGATTTTGATTTGAAATGGAGAAAAGTGGCTTTATCCATTTTGAAAATCGATACGGAAGGTGAGCCGAATTTTTTCGAGAAAGAAACAGCATATATGGAAAGAAAAAAAGCGAATCCGGATTTAAATCATTTACGAATAAAGGAAGATTTTTTAACAGACATAGAATGTAAGCATGTAATTGACTTGGCAAACACACGTTTTAAACGCAGTTTGTTGGGCGAAGATAGAGTAGAAGGAGAAGGACGAACCAGTTATACTGCCGAGCTGCATGAGTGCAATAATGATCCTGTATTATCCGCTATCAGAAAAAAGGTCTCTAATTTTTTAGGATTACCCGAAAGTCATTTCGAACATTTTCAGTGTGTGTCTTATGCCCTTAACCAAGAATATCAACCACACTTTGATACTTTTGATACCAAGACCGAAAAAGGAAAAAAAATAGTAGAAGAAAGTGGTCAACGAAAATTTACTGTGTTGGTGTATTTGAACGATGATTTTGAAGGCGGTTCAACACATTTTCCGGTTATGGACGTTTTAGTAAAACCAAAAAAACGAAAAGCAGTAATTTTTGATAATTTAAACGATAAAGGTGATGTTATGCCATGCGCATTGCATGCAGGATTGCCGGTTACATCCGGTAAAAAAATTGCAATGAATATTTGGGTGAGAAATAAACCGATGGTTTGATTACTGTAAAAATCGAAATTATTACCTGGTTATTTTTGTTTTTCTCTTATAAATTGAGTTTAAAATACCGACTAAGTAATTCGCCATATTTTTTTTATTGGTTGATTTTTTAATCATCTTTTTTTTGCTAAAAGTTAAGAAGAAATAAAATCCTAATTAAACAAATTTACAAAAACGCATATTTCTTTATAATAGAAACAATTGTTTTTCGTTAAAAATCGAGAAGAATAAATTACCGTTAATGTCAAGGCTCGAAGAAACGCACTTACTTAATTTTGATGTTTAATAAAAATGGTTCGGTTTTTAATTTTAATAAAAAAAATAGTTCCAACAAAATGCTTATTAATTTTGAAAATGAGAATAATTTTATTTGTTATGCCGAACGAAGAATGTCATATCACATTATTTTAATTAACCTTTTTTATCCGTTTAAAACAATTTCCTCTAAAGGTAAATTTTCAAGCTCATTGATTAATTCATTGGAAGGGTCAACTAAAATTGTACGCGAGGTAACATCTACTTTTAATTGTTCGGCTATATCAGAAACTGTAATTTTAACAGGTGTTTTTCCTTTAAACGCGTTTAGTTTCATAAAAAGTTCATCAACCATTGTGTTGTTTACCACTCTTGAATCCATAATTAGTTCAATGTTTTTAGTCATTGTAGCTCTTAATTTATCTAACATTTCAACTTGTTTAATTTGAAATTCGATTTCAGTCGCATCTTTAAAGCGTTTTTCGAAACGGCCTTTTATTACAACAAACGAATGTGTAGTAATTAAATGTTTGTATTTTAAATAAGTTTCACCGAAAAGTGCCAGCCTGGTATTTCCATAAAAATCCTCAATTTCAAAAAAACAAAACGGATTTCCATTTTTCGATAATTTATGTTCCTCTTTGCTGATAATTCCTGCTATTAACAATTCTTTACCGATTGTTTTGAATTGATCGTTGTTTAAATCATCAACTTTGTATCGAACAAAATATTTTAAGTCACGTTCATATTGATTCAGGGGATGACCTGAAATAAATAATCCCACAACTTCTTTTTCTCGATTTAATTTCAATAACAAAGGCCACTCTTCGACATTTACAAATTCGGGTTCCTGAATTTCTACTTCACTTTCTTCGCCAAATAAACTTTGTTGCGATGAGTTTTCTTGTTCTTTTATTGAATTACCGTAGCGAATGGCTTTCATGATTAAAATGTTCGCTTCATTTTCGCCGTTAAAATAACTTGCTCTGGTAACACCAAATGAATCGAATGCCCCTGCATTGGCTAAACCTTCTAATGTTTTTTTATTGGCAGCTTTTGTGTCAACACGTTTACATAAATCGAAAATAGATTTATATGAACCATTTGCTTTTCGTTCTTGAACCATAATGTCCACAGCGCCTGCGCCAACGCCTTTTATAGCACCTAGCCCAAATCTAATTTCTCCATTTTGATTTACTGTAAAATGAAATTCACTTTCGTTTACATCAGGTCCAAGCACTTTTAATTTTAACCGACGACATTCTTCAAGAAAAAATGAAACATCTTTTATTTGTCCCATGTTGTGCGTTAACGTAGCAGCCATAAATTCGGCAGTATAATTCGCTTTCAAAAATCCGGTTTGCGCTGCTAAATACGCGTAACAAGTAGAGTGAGATTTATTAAAAGCATATGAGGCAAATGCTTCCCAATCGCGCCAAATTTTTTCAGCTTTTGTAGTATCATGATTATTTACCGCACAACCATCAATGAATTTGCCTTTCATTTTATCAAGCACATCTTTTTGTTTTTTACCCATCGCTTTACGAAGAGTATCGGCTTCTCCTTTCGTAAAATTGGCAAGTTTTTGAGACAATAGCATTACTTGCTCCTGATAAACCGTAATGCCGTAAGTATCGCTCAAAAATTCTTCCATTACGCTTAAATCGTAAGTAATGGGTTCTAACCCGTGTTTGCGTCGAACAAAATTTGGAATATATTCCATTGGGCCGGGACGATACAATGCATTCATTGCAATTAAATCATCCAATTTATCGGGCTTAAGGTCTTTCAACCATTTTTGCATTCCGTCACTTTCAAATTGAAAAATTCCTTTTGTTTCGCCGCGTTGAAAAAGTTTAAACATTTTTTCATCTTCAAGAGGAATTTGATCAGGATTAATTTCAATTCCGTGTCTGTCTTTAATTAACCGAACCGTTTCTTTTATTTGGGTTAAAGTTTTTAATCCCAAAAAATCCATTTTTAATAAGCCTGCCGATTCGGCCACTGAGTTGTCGAATTGAGTGACTACCATTTCGGCATCTTTTGCGGTAGCAACAGGTACAAATTGCGTAAGTTCGCCAGGCGTTATAATTACACCGCAGGCATGAACCCCTGTATTACGAACACAACCTTCGATTTGAAACGCCTGTTTAAGTGTATCTGCTTCCAAATTTTTTCCTTCAGCAATTTTTCTGAATTCTTTAGCTTTAACCAACTGGTCGTTATTAAACGCTTCTTCTTCTTTTTTATTTATTCCCGAAGGGTCTAAAATTCCTTTTAAAGTGGCAACTAAACTATCCGGAAAAGATTTTGCCAGTTTATCGGCGTCTGATAATGGAAGATCCAAAACACGAGCGGCATCTCGAATGGCCGATTTTCCGCCAAGTGTACCGTACGTAATAATTTGTGCAACCTGATTTTTCCCGTATTTATCAATCACGTATTGAATAACTTTATCTCGACCTTCGTCATCAAAATCAATATCAATATCGGGCATAGAAATACGTTCAGGATTTAAAAATCGTTCAAAAAGTAAATCGTATTTTATTGGATCAACATTGGTAATTCCTAAACAGTACGCAATTGCGCTTCCTGCTGCCGAACCTCGACCGGGACCAACCCATACTCCCATATTTCGCGCAGCTGTAGTGAAGTCTTGAACAATTAGAAAATAACCCGGAAATCCCATTCTTTCAATGGTTGATAATTCAAAATTTAATCGTTCAACAATTTCGTCGGGTAAAGGATTTCCGTATCGTATTATCGCACCATTAAATGTTAAATGTTTCAAATAGTTATTTTCTCCGCGTTTTCCTTTTAATTCATCATTTGGATCATTATCGCGTTCATCTATAAATTCAGTTGGAATTTCAAACTTTGGCAACAACACTTCGCGGCTTAATTTATAATCTTCTACAGTATTGCAAATGTCAATAGTGCACTGTAAAGCTTCCGGTATATCGGCGAATGCTTTTTGCATTTCTGAAGTATTTTTGAAATAAAAATTATCATTGGGCAAACCGGGTCTAAAACCTCGACCTCTTCCAATTGGTGTTTCAATTTTTTCACCTTCTTTAATGCACAATAAAACATCGTGAGCACGCGCCTGATTTTTGTCGAGGTAATAATTGTTGTTGGCTGCAAAATATTTTACCGAATATTTTCGTGCAAATTTCAGCAACACTTCATTAACGGCATTTTCCTCGGCAGTTTCATGTCTATTAATTTCAATATAAAAATTTTCTCCAAATTGTTTTTGCCACCATAAAAACGCTTCTTCGGCTTGATTTTCTCCAACATTTAAAATTAACGACGGAATTTCGCCTTGTAAAGATCCTGTAGTTACGATTAATCCCTCCGATAAGCTGCTCAATATTTGTTTGTCAATTCGTGGAACGTAATAATATCCGTCGGTATAAGAAATTGAGCTAAGCTTAACCATATTTTCATAACCGATTTTATTTTTAGCGATGAATGGAATTAAATAACCGTTTTCCTGATGCGTTCTGTTAAAACGATCGCGTGTAACATAAATTTCTGTTCCAAGAATGCACTTAAGTGGTGTTTTTAAATCGTCGTTTTTCTCTCCTTTTTCAACCGATTCATTATGTGCTTTAATGTTTTTATTTTGTTTTTCTACGCTTTGCCAAAACATAAATGCACCGTATAAATTACACGCATCGGTTAGGGCAATTCCTTGCATATTATCATTTATGGCGCGTTTAACTAAATCGTCAATATCTGTGGTTGATTGCAATACTGAATATTGAGAATGGTTATGAAGTGAAATGTATTTTTGATTGGTATCGATTTGAAAAATTTCATCTTCATCATTTGATTTATCGTTTTCTTTTGATTCAATTTCAAAAACCTCTAAATGTTGAGTAATCTCTTTTGAAATTGAATTTAAATACCGGTGTATATCGTTGTCGATATTTATATCGTTACGAACAATTATTTTTTTGCTTATTGCCTCAAACAAACATCGTGCATTTGCTTCAACATCAAACCCGGCATTGTGCGCCTCTGAAAACCCCCGCTCAAACAATAAAAAGTGAAGTTCTTCCAGCTTTGGGTATTTAAACTTTCCGCCTTTTCCTCCGGGTAATTTACAAAAATCAACAGTTTCTTTGGCGGTATCTATAACCTCTAACGAACTAACGCAGTTTTCAATACCATAGCGAATAAATTCGGCACCAAGTATATTTATATCGAATTCTACATTATGTCCGCAAGCATACTTAGCACGTTTTACGGCTCCGGCAAATTGCAACAATACTTCACGAATATCCAATCCTTTTTCATCGGCAACTTCTGTTGTAATATGGTGAATTTGCACTGCGCTAAATGGGATACTAAACCCATCGGGCTTTACGATAAGACTGGCCGATTCAATTAAATGACCATTTTCATCGTGCAATTGCCAAGCTAATTGAACAACTCGTGGCCAATTATCACTATCGGTTAACGGAGCGTTATAATTTCGAGGAAGGCCTGTGGTTTCGGTATCAAATACAATAAACATGAATGTGCTTTTTCATAAATTTACATCAAGTTTTTTACGTGTAGAAATGAGTTTTAAACAAGTTAAAAACAAGAGCTCAAATGCTCTTAATTGTAAACAGTATGTCAATTAAGTTAAAAGGACATTTTTTTTGCTAAACAATGAAATTCAATTGTTCGGTTTTTTTTCTCTGTTTTGGAGTAAAAATTACAGCTATATTGCGATAAATTTAGGATATGGAATTTAAGTCTGAAATAACCGACCGTTTAAAGCTTTTGGCTGAGAAATATGAATCTATGGGGCAAGATTTAACCTCTTATTTAGATGGATTACTTTTCTCGGATTATTTGACGTATTGGGATTATATTCATTTGGATACTTTATTAAGTCTTCAGTCGCCGCGTACACCTTTTCCTGATGAAGAAATTTTTATAATGTATCATCAAATAACCGAACTTTATTTTAAACTTTCAATGCATGAATTCTCTCAAATGGCGCTTAAAAAAGAAATGAATGCTATTTGGTTAACTGAAAGATTAAAACGAGTGAACGCTTATTTCGAAGCTCTAACAAAGTCTTTTGAAATTATGATTAACGGGATGGAAAAAGAGCAGTTTTTGAAATTCAGAATGGCGCTTCTGCCTGCGAGCGGTTTCCAAAGTGCGCAATATCGATCTATCGAAATTTGTTCTACCGATTTTATTAATCTTGTTGATAAGGAACATCGCAATAAATATTCAGGTACCATCACTGATTCTATGATTGAAGATATGTTTAGTAATATTTATTGGAAACAGGGCGCAACGGAATTGGCAACCGGAAAAAAAACGCTTACACTCCAACAATTTGAACAAAAATATTCGAGTAAATTAATTTCGCTCGCAAAAGATTTCAGAAAATCGAATGTATGGCGCTTGGTATGTTCACTAAATGAACAAGAAAAAAGCAATCCTGAATTGATCAATCAACTCAAATTTTTAGATGTGAACGTGAATATAAATTGGCCATTGGTTCATTATAAATCAGCGGTTCGCTATTTGCAGCGAAACCCCGAGGATATTGCTGCTACCGGTGGCACCAATTGGCAAAAATATTTGCCGCCTCGCTTTCAAAAAAGAATTTTTTATCCGCAATTATGGAATGAAAAAGAATTGGAAGAATGGGGCAAAGCTTGGGTTGAAAAAAATGTTTTCGGACTTTAAAATGATGTTGTATTAAAAAAATAAATTTAATATGTTTTTTGTTTTCTTATGCGTTTGGTTATACGCAAGAAACAGAATCCCTGTTTAATTATTACCCCGACCAAATTTCGCATCCGCTTTTCATTAATGTTCAGGTTCATGTAATGCAATTTTCTGAAAGCAATCCAAGAAATTTTACTGAAACTGACACCGCCGAAATTCAAAAAATATTTGACCTCGTAAATCAAATGTACAATGCTTTTTCTCCGCCTACTTTAAAAGTAAATAACGTGCCTTATTTCTCTTCGTCTAAAATATTTTTTAAAAAACACAATACTGTTTTTCATGTTGATTCAGTTGGCTGGAAAATTGATTGGATTGAGCCAACCTTGCCGTATAAAATTGTTGAATATTCAAAAGAAGGAATAATAAAGTTGAATGAAGATGTTCATCGTTTGCTGGAATCGAAGTATGGATTTTATATTGATGATGCCAATGGAAAAAGAAAATCATTTATTGCCGACAGTTGTTATTTTAGAAATGGAAATACGGTAATTAAATTTCAAAATTCCGCGAAAGATTTTAATCCGGTAAAAGCAGGTTTTTTGAAGGTGAAAAACATCAATTGCGATCAAACTAACTATAAAAAATATGCAAAATCACAATCGGTAATGCATGTTTTTTTTACTAGATCAACTTTGTCTGAAATTGTGTTCGGATGCGGCCCGTCTAAAAATTTTTTAAATTTAAGCAATGCCTATAAAGGAAACAATTGGGTAATTGCTCAGCTATTAGCACACGAATTGGGACACACAATTGGTTTGGGACATACCGATTATCCGCAATTTCCGGATCTTCCTCGTCACGATAAATTTGGTTGGTATTCGTGCGATACAATTGAAGTGTCAAATAATATTATGGGGTATAATGTTTGTCGTTCTTATTTGTCGCCAATGCAAATCGCATCGGTTCATCGCGCATATAATACTCGGCCTGATTATATTGCCCTTACTGCCAATGGTCAATTTATGCCCGGTATAATCGATACTTTTCGAGGTAGAAATGAGATTAATCGAAACATCGTTTTTAGCGGTGATATTTTAATTCGTAAAAAAAGTAAATTGATTATTAAAAAAGCTTCGTATATAACTCCTCAATCAAAAATTATTTTAGAAGACGGTGCTTCTATTGTAATTGACGCCGGTAGTTTGGTTGTTTTAAATAAAGGCATAAATAATAATGTTATTTTTTGTAAGCGTGTTGGTTCGTTAAAAAAACCAAAGAAAAAAGGAAAAATTGAAGCATTAAATGGAGGAAAAATAATTGGCCTTGAAAATTATAAATAGTATTCTGCTTATAGGAATAGCATCCTGTACAACTATGGAAAATAAAAACATGAAATTTTCAACTATTGAGGCCCCTGTAGCTAAAATAATAACAAAATCTTTTAATGAAAATGGTGTGCCTCGAAAGGACGATTATTATTGGTTGAAGGAGAGAGAAAATAAAGAGGTTATTCAATATTTGAACGACGAAAATAAATTCACCGATGCTTATTTTTCAAAACACAAAAAAATGCAAGATGAAATTTTTGAAGAATTAAAAAATAGAGTTGTTAAAAATGAAAAATCATTCCCATTCTTTAGCAACGGTTATTTTTATTATCAGGAAGTGAAAGGCGAAAATGAATATTCTCTCCATTATCGATCCGATAGTAATAATAATTATAAATTATTGGTTGATTTTAATGCGCTATCAAAAGGAAAATCTTTTTGCGATGAAGGAGCGCTGGTTGTTAGTCCTGATAATACTTTATTGGCTTATTCTGTTGATTTTATTGGACGAAGGAAATACGAAATCTACATAAAAAATTTATCTAAAAATGAGTTAACCGATGTTGTTATTCCAAATACAACCGGTACCATTGTATGGTCAAAAAATTCCAAACATATTTTTTACACTGTTGAAGACGAGGTTACTTTGCGATCTTACAAGGTAATGTGTCACGAACTGGGTACTGATACTAAAAATGATAAAATTATATATGAAGAAAGTGATGAAACGTTTAGCGTAGATGTTTCAAAATCAAAATCCGGAAATTTTATCATCATCGAATCTTTAAGCACAACAACTGCCGAGGCGCTGATTATTCCTGCAGATAACCCGTATAAAATTCCTGAAATTTTTGAAAAAAGAGAACGTGGACATGAATATTCTATTGATGAGGCTGAAGGAATATTTTATATACGAACAAATAAAAACGCACCCAATTTTAAATTGTGTAAACTAGAAAGCAATAAACGCGGTATATCAAATTGGAAAAATATTTTAAATTATAACGAAACAGAATTAACCGAAGGATTTGAATTGTTTAAAAATTATTTAGTGGTTGAAATTCGTTCTCAAGGCTTACTCAAACTTAAAATCATAAACTTTAGTACCGGTGAAAATTATTTTTTAAATCAACCTGAAGAGGACTACGTGTGTGGCATAAATGTTAACGAAGAATACAATAGTAACGTTTTGCGTTATCATTTTTCATCGTTAAAAACACCCACAACCTTGTATGATTATGATATGAATACTAAGTCACTAGTATTGTTAAAACAGCAAAAATTAAATGTAAAATACAACATTAACGAATACGAAACAAAACGAATAAATGCAACTTCAAGAGACGGTAAAAACATTCCAATTTCACTTGTTTACAAAAAAGATAAATTTGAAAATGGTAAAAATCCTTTATTAATTTATGGATATGGCTCGTATGGCTCAATTGTTGACCCATTTTTTTCGCCAACTTTATTAACCTTGCTTGATCGCGGTTTTGTATATGCGATAGCACACATTCGCGGAGGGCAAGATTTAGGTCGAGCCTGGTACGAAGACGGCAAATTGTTAAATAAGAAAAATACTTTTTTTGACTTTATTGATTGCACGAAATATTTAATTGATGAAAAATTTGCCGATAGAAATAAAGTTTTTGCGCAAGGTGGGAGTGCCGGCGGATTGTTAATGGGTGCAGTTAGTAATTTTGCGCCCGACTTGTATAAAGGGATTATTGCCGATGTACCATTTGTTGACGTGGTAACAACCATGCTCGATAAAAGCATTCCGCTTACTACCGGCGAATACGATGAATGGGGTAACCCGACCGATAAAAAATATTACGATTACATGCTAAGCTATTCGCCTTATGATAATGTTAAAGAAGTTGCATATCCAGCATTGTTAGTGACAACCGGTTTGCACGATTCGCAAGTGCAATATTGGGAACCCGCTAAATGGGTCGCAAAATTGCGAAAATTAAATAAAGGTTCGGCACCATTATTGTTGTACACCAATATGAACGCCGGTCATGGTGGTGCCTCGGGGCGTTTCTCTCTGTTAAAAGAAGTTGCAATGGAATATACTTTTATACTTACAAATTTGTAATTTTACTGAATGAAAATCAAAACAATTATAATTCTATTTTTTTTCGTAATTGTTTGCGATAAATCCAAATCACAATATTTATTTAACGTAGTAAATTTAACAGCCGCAATTATTCAAACAGCAAATGAGGGTGGTTATGAAGGTCAGGTAACTTTAATTAATAAATCGCTTTGCTATGTGCACGGTATAAAAGTTGCTTGGCATGCCGGCGAACGTTGGACTATTGGAACTAATTTACAATATGGTAATAATATTGTTCCAAATTTAATGAGCAATCAACGCTATAAGATTACAAATATTTCTACCGGAATTTATTTAGAATATGTTCAAGATCGCACAAAAAAAAGATATTGGAGTATTCCTTTTTATTTGAGTTACGGTGGTTATTTTATTGCTCCTGAATATGTGCCCGGAAATAATTCCGGAAGTTCTTCAGCTATTACTTTTGAACCACGCGCCCAATATGCTTTTAACCTTACAAATCGTATTCAAGCCAATGCTTCAATCGGATATAGAATTGTTCAAGCCGGCAGACTATACGGAACAAACAATGCATTCCTAGGAGGGCCTTCTGTAAATTTTAGCCTTATTCTCGGTAATTTCGACAAATAAATCTTTCACCAACTTTTATTATCACTATTTTAGTTCATTGCTATGTGGATTTTTTTTGTCATTTTATTTTTCATTCTAATCGCACTTAGTGTTGTGGTTTTTATTTTTATGCGTCAATCAAGTGAACGCATGAAATTACTGAATCAAAAACTGACGAAAGACCTTGAAGAAATGCGCAACTCAATGATTGAACAAGAACGTTTTCTTGCTTATACCAGTCATGAAATTAGAACACCGCTAAATGCAATTGCCGGTGGCACGCAATTGCTCGGAAAATCGACCCTTGATCAAAAACAATTAAAATACGTAAATGCAATTTCATCGGCCGCCGATACGGCGTTGCTCATTGTAAATGACATTCTCGATCTTTCAAAAATTGACAGCAATATGGTTGAAGTACGCCCGGTTGATTTTTTTATTACAGAGGTTTTGAATGGAGTAAAAAATATTATTCAATATCGTGCCGATCAAAAAGGAATTGCTTTTAATGTTCACACTGATGAAAAAATTCCCGCTATTATTAAAGGCGATGCAAAACACTTAAATCAAATTTTAATCAATTTATGTACTAATGCGGTTAAGTTTACCGATATAGGTCATGTTAATTTATCAGCAACGTTAATTTCTGAAATCGATAACAAAGTTGAAATAGAATTTAAAGTAATTGATACCGGCAAAGGAATGCGTAAAAGCAGTTTGCCTACTATTTTTAATCAATATGAACAGGAAACGCGTCATACAATTAAAACAGCAGGTGGTACAGGATTGGGTTTGGCGATTACTAAAAAATTGGTTGAATTGCAAAAAGGAGAAATTGAAGTAGAAAGTCAATATTTACAAGGAACTACTTTTACGGTTAGAATTACCTATGAAAAATCAACTGCTACCGTAAAAAATTTATCGCCAATTAGCGATGCCGACAAAAAAAAATTAGATGGTATTAAAGTATTAATGGTTGATGATAATAGTATAAATCGTGAAATACTGCATGATTTATTAAAAGACGCGAATGATAATATTGAAATTATTATGGCCGAAAATGGCGAAGTGGCAATAAATAAATTATATGGTAATGAAATTGATTTAGTATTAATGGATATTCAAATGCCACGAATGAATGGTTTGGAAGCAACTGAATTTATACGAAAAAACATGAAATATCCGGTTTCTGAAGTACCTATTGTAGCTTTAACTGCTCATGCTTTAGAAAACGTTGCCGAAGAATGTTTTAAGGCAGGAATGAATGACTATGTTTCAAAACCAATTGATATTGATTTATTAATAAGTAAAATTTCTAAATTATTGGATCGAAGAAAAGTTGTGCATGAACGCTACAGTAGATATAAAGTTATTGATTTAAATCATCTAAAAGAATTAACGAAAGAAAACGAAGAGCGAATTCAAAAATACATTGGTATTTTTTTGCAAAATGTTCCTGTTGATTTAGAACAGTTAACAAAATTTTATAACGAAAGAGATTTTGCCGGATTTCGTGAAACGGCTCATAAAATAAAAGGCAATGTTGCTTATATGGGAATAAAAAATTTACGAGAATTGTTTACATCGGCCGAATATGGAAATCTTGAGCAACTTACCGACCAAGAATTTAAAAACGTATATGAAAACATTGAACGAACCTGTATTTCGGCAATAGAAGAACTTCAAGAAATTCGAAAAGTGTTATAATTTCATTTTAAATATTTATCGAGCCATTCAAATATTTCGCGATGCCACAATATGCAATTTTGTGGCGACAATACCCAATGGTTTTCATTTGGAAAACATAAAAATCGGGCGGGAACACCTTGCATTCTTGCCGCTGAAAAAGCTTCCATTCCCTGACTGTATGGTACTCGAAAATCTTTTTCTCCATGAATAACCAATATCGGAGTGTTCCAATTTTGTACAAATTTATGTGGTGAAAATGATTCGTATGACTTAGGTTTGTTTTTTTGCCAATAGTTTCCACCAATGTCCCAATTTGCAAACCATAATTCTTCAGTTGTGCCATACCAACTCTCCAAATTAAATAATCCGCAATGACTAACAAACGATTTAAACCGACCATTGTGTTTGCCCGCTAAATAATACACCGAATATCCGCCATAACTTGCGCCCACAGCACCTAAATGATCTTTGTCAACATATTTTTCTTTCGCCACCGAATCAATTGCGCTTAAATAATCATCAATCGCTTGTCCGCCCCAATCTTTACTGATTTTATCATTCCATTCTTGTCCAAACGATGGTAAACCTCTTCGATTTGGTGCAACAACAATATAACCTTTTGCAGCCATAAGTTGAAAGTTCCATCGGTACGAGAAAAATTGTGAAACTGTACTTTGTGGCCCACCTTGACAATACAATAATGTAGCATATTTTTTTGTTGCATCAAAATTGGGTGGGTAAATTACCCAAGTTAACATTTTTTTATTATCGCTTGTTGTTATCCATCGTTTCTCGATTTTTCCGATTTTTAATTTTGAATATATTTCTTTATTGGTATTTGTCAGTTGAATTTCTTTTCCGCTTATTATGTCTATTTTAAAAATTTCTGTTGGCATATTCATGTGTTGCTTAGCGGCTACTAAATAATTTCCATACATTGATAAACTTAAGTAATCGTGCTCGATTTTTGTAACCTGTCTTATTTTTTTTGAGTTTACGCTTAGTTCAAATATTTGCTCGGTTCCTTGAAAAGGGCTTATGAAATAAATGTATTTATCGTCTTTACTCCACATTATAGTTGAAACGGTATTGTCAAATTTTTCGGTATAATTAATAATCTCGCCACTCGAAATATCTTTTATCACTAAATTATATTTTGCGGCCTCATTACCGTCACTATCCATGCTAAGCCATGCTAAAAATTTACCATTGTTGCTTATCGTCGGATTTATATCATATCCGTTTTTCACATCAATTAAGTTTTTTGTTTCACCGGTAGCTATGGTATAGGCATAGATGTCAGAATTAGTACTTGTAGCATAATTTATGCCTGTCATTTTTTTACTGGTGTAATAAATTGTTTTTCCGGATGGGTCAATGGTAATTTGTTCAATTCCGCCGGTAGGATTTAAGGGCGAATCATATCGTTCGCCTTTCATAATGTCAAGTGCTGTTGAATTAAAAGGCATGTAAAAAACATGACTGTAAGCGTAATCATGCCATTGATCCCAATGGCGGTACATTAAATCATCGGTTGCAAACGCATTGGCTTTTGGTAAATCGGGGTGTTTTTCATTCACGCTTTTGTCTAACTTAACATCAGCAGTATAAACTATTCCGCTAAAGTCGGGTAGCGGTAAAAATGAATTAATTCCGTTAGGCACTTCGGTTAATTTTATTGCGTTAGTACCATCTACGTTACATGACCAAACTTGTAAGCTGCCACTTTCAGCAGATAAAAATAAAATCGATTTCCCGTCTTTACCCCAATATTCATTAAATTCACTTCCTTTAAATGACGTTATTTTTTTGGAGTTTGTGCCGTTAATTTCCACCACGTATAAATCTCGATTTCCTTTGTTCGCGTCAACATCATAATTGGTAACGCCATATAAAATCCACTTGCCGTCGTTCGATAGTTGTACGCCGCTAACGCGACCAATTTTCCACAATAATTCGGGAGTCATTACATTTTGTGCAAAAGAAAATTTTCCTAAAAGGAGGGTAAACAATACAATTCGTTTCATAGTAAAATTAAAATTCGGAGCCGAAGATAAAAACAAAGTATAAAGTGGGAAACATTTTGGGCGAATGAGAAATTATTACTGCTAAACGACCATAAATCCTCGTTAATTTAAAAATGAAAACTATTTTGGACTAAGGCGCAACAGGTCAAGTACGTTTTTCACCGGATTAAAAACTTTTATCGGAATTTCGACATAAACGCTATGCCAGTTGGCCATGCTGCCATTCCATAATCCGGGATGTTCTAAAACATTAATACGCTTTGATTGATATGTTTTTTCAGTAATAATATATTGGCTTTTATCACAAAAATCTTCAAAATTAAATCGCTCGCCTTTGTGATTTCTCATCGTACATACTAAATCAACCGGATTAAAAAACAATCCATTTGAAAAAATGTTCAGTTGTTCGTCTTCTTTTGAAATTTGTGACGATTCAATAATTTGTAACGATTGATTTCCTTTTTTATCCTTTACCCAAAAAATTCCTCCTCCGGGTTCGCCTGTGTTTTTTATTACACCACATACACGTATTGGTTTATTTAGTACGGTATATAATTCGGCGCACGAATTCGACGATCGAATATTTCCGGGTATGGTAGTATTTAAAAAAGTTTCAGTAAATAAAATTGCTTCTTGTATTACTGTTTCGTCATTTTGTTCGAGACGATCCAAAATTTTGTAAAGTTTTTCACTTATTTTTAATAAAAATCCGCCTAAAACTTTTTCATAAAATACATTCAACGTGTTGTGTTCGGGTGGTAAAACATTGTCAATATTTCGAATAAAAAGTAAGTCCGATTCGATGTGAGTAATGTTTTGTAACAATGATCCGTGTCCGCCCGGTCGCAAAAGCATATCGCCATTAGCATCACGAACAATTTTTCCCATTTCGTCAAGTGCTACTGTTTGTGTTGAGGGGTCTTGCGGCAAGTAATGTACATTGTAGTGTATTCCAAATTTATCTTCAATCTCTCCGCTAACTCGCGCGGCTAATTTTTTATATTCCTTTTCAAAATCTTTATTTATTGAAAAATAAATGCTAATTGGCGAAGTGTCATGATTATTTAAATAATCAATGGCCTCACGCAAGTGCATTTCAAATGGTGTGTAACTGATATGATTTACCTTGTAAAATTTTAAAAGAGCTTTCGGTAAATTTCCATAATTCAAACCGGCATCAGTTAATAAAAATTTCGTAAAAACGCGTTTATCGTTCCCGTAATTTACATACTTCTCCAGGTCTTGAAAAAAAACTAATCGACGAATATTTCCAAAGAATTTTTGTGTATGACTATTTTCTCTTCCGTTGCGATAAAAGTCCCAAACATCGCCAAACATTCTTGTAGAAGCGCCGCTTGCCGGAATAAATTTTGAAACATTTTTTGATTTTACCCGACTTTCATAGAATCGAGCCAATTCATATTTTTCAACCGCATTAAAACTCATAATTCCATCTCCAATTGATCCCGATCGATCAAGTCGTATGTATTTTGGGCCGGTTTTTAATAAATTTATTTGTTGGTCTGCCGAATCGACAGTTAAACCGTGCGCCGTTAAGAATTCAGAGTCTTCGTTTGAAAATTTCAAAGCTTATTTTTTTGCAAAATTAATGCATTTATTCGACATATAAATAACTGAAATTCAGTATTGTTTAATCGTTTCGCCAATATTACCTTTGTGCCATGAAAAATGTGATTTTAATTCTTATATCAATTACCGCTTTAATTCTATCAGTAATAGCTTTAGCAAAACCAACCAAAATCAATTCTACAATTAATCCATTTCATAAAAAGGATGACAAGGAAGAAATAAAAATTGAAATTGCTGATTTGATGTTGTACATTCAATATTTTCATCAAAAAATATTTTTAGCATCCAAAGCAGGAAATGCAAAATTGACTAAATTTTATTTATTGGAAATGGGGGAGAAGATGGATGAAATTTCAAAAGAGCAAATTTGGTCGAACGGTAAAAATATTAGTGAAAACATTCGAACGTATGCATTACCGGTAATTAATTATATGCTTGAGGAAAATCCAAATGAAGTTTATTCAAATTTTGATAATTTAACTCAAGCGTGTAACAATTGTCATCTTGCTAGTGGTCATTCTGAAATAAAAATAAAAACACCGCTTACTATTGAATTTCCGAATCAGGATTTCAATCCTTAATTTTAAGTGCCGAAAATTTCTTTTTCCGTCGTAAGTAATAATCAAGCACAATGCTTTTATTATACTTTCCTTTTTTCTCATTCGAGTTTTTACTTTTAATTAACGCGTCGAATGCGGTTCTTTTTTTTCTTGTTTTTCTTATACTTCTGTAAAACTCGAAATGAGCTTTTACAATGGCACCCGTATGTTTCCAATAACCTGTAAAGAAAAATTTCATGCCGGCAATACCGTCAAGTTTTAATCGTACAAGCATTATCCAAAATCTGTTTTTGGTAAGGTTTTTTTGCAATAAATATAAATTATTTCTAAAGTTAAGTTTCGTTTTAAACGGACTCTTATAATTTAATGTACCGCCTCCTAAATGATAAACAGTTGAATCGGGATTTACATAAATTGAATAGCCAAGTTTTTTAAATCGCCAGCATAAATCAATTTCTTCCATGTGTGCAAAAAAATCGTCATCAAATCCGCCTGCCTCGAAAAAAGCTTTCCGTTTTACAAAAAAACATGCTCCCGATGCCCAAAATATTTCACTAACCGAATTGTATTGTTGTGTATCAACTTCAGCGGTTTCGAAAATTCGCCCTCTACAAAACGGAAAACCGAATCTATCAATAAAGCCACCGGAAGCTCCGGCGTGTTCGAATTTATTTTTTTCGACAAAAGATAATATTTTTGGTTGACAAGCAACAATCAATTCATTCGAAGTCAATAATTCGACACAAGGAGTTAGCCAGTTATTTGTAACCTCAATATCGGAATTGAGCAATACAATAATTTCTTCATTAATTTTTTCCAGTCCTTTATTGTATCCACCGGCAAAGCCTCGATTTTTTTCAAGTTCAACAATGGTAATGTCGCTGTAATTATTTTTTAAAAATGAAACTGAATTATCGGTTGAAGCATTGTCAATAACGTATATACGCGCATCGTTAGAAAAGCGAATTAATGAAGGCAAAAACGTTTCAAGGTGTTTTTTGCCGTTATAATTTAATATGGCAATTGCGCAGTTTTGATTCACTGCCGTAAAAATAAGCAATTAACGCGGATTTCGAATAAGCTCTTCTACATTGCCGCCGTATTGATTTTTATTGTTTTGATTTGGAAAATCAATATTAGGATTGGTTGTATTTCTTGAATACAATGTTGCTTCCCATCTTGGGTTTTTAAATTCGCCGGGAACATTTGAATTTAAAACTTCGTAGTCATTAGTAACAATTGATGGGGAATAAAACAAAAAATACTTATTGTTAAATTTCCCCAAATGATAATATTGCCAAATTTGATATGGCCAAGCGCTTGGTTCATTGGCGCGATCGGTAATTTGATTTGGTGGTCCATACTTCAAAAAAATTCTTCCTCTATCGGTGTCCCACGATCGTTTTATTTTTGTTGCGAATAAGTGGTCAGCTTTTTTTACTTCAGTTTTATAAGTTAACCAGGCTTTTTCAGGATTTTCGTTGTCGCGATTTTTCCAAAATAAATAGAAAAACTGTTTTTTTGAAATTACACTTCCGGTTGTAAGTTGTGTAATTATCATATCGCTTTCACCATTTGTAGCAATTGGTCGAATACAAGAAACAAATAAATTTAAAGAATCAAGATTATTAAATCCTTCAACAAAAGTACCTGAAATTGAAGTTGAGTTTATTGATTCGGCAGACAAAGCTGCGGCAACATTAAATCGTTCAATAAATACTTGTTCACTACAAACTATATTGTTTTGTTTATCGCGTAATTCCAAAACCAAGTTGTAATTTCCGGTTGGCAAATTTTTAATATCCATTGTATTAATTACAGGATAAACTGCTGTTGCATTTATTTTTGAAAGTTTTGCGTAGCCTTCAATTTTATCTCCGGTTTCGAAATTGGTTAAGTATTGTGTCAGAACAAATCGTTCATTATTTGAAACATCCTTCTCTGAGAAATATAATTCTGAATAATAGGCTAATTTTTCGTAGTAATCAGGATAAAATGTACTAACGAATGGATGTATTTCATAACCTGATTTTGCAAGTGAAGGATGTGTAATTGTAGAGGATATTTTTTCGACTGTTTCAATTTGTGAAAACACAGTTTTGTTCGATCTGTTTTTAATTTCAATCAACAATTCTGTTTTTAAGGGCTTGGCGGCATTACTTAATACATCATTACTCTCAAATTCAATTACGTATTTTCCCGGCTCAAGAACAAATCTTTCGCTAATTGTGAAAGGGAAAGCAGTTGAATCGGTAAAATAGGCTGAACGAATAATTTTTTTTCGGAAATCAATAATTTTTTCGCCTTGCCTTACAATAATTAGTTCACCAATTTTACAATATAATCCACTGTCTTTTACTCGATCAATAGTAAATAAAGTTGGATCGATACTACAATAAAATTCTAAATAATTACCTGTACCCGGTGCATAAAATTGTTTATTGTCGATAGATAATGCAGATTGACAAAACGACAACTGACAATTCAAAATATTGATAGTCAGTATAAATATTGTGTAATTAAGGCATCTAAACATTTATATTAAAGATACAACTAAATATTTAAATGCGAAAGAATTTTGCGCATACGGAAATTATTACTTTTGCAGCGGAGAGCTGGCAGAGTGGTCGATCGCGGCAGTCTTGAAAACTGTTGACTGTAACAGGTCCGGGGGTTCGAATCCCTCGCTCTCCGCCCCTCATTTAAATTTTGAAGTCACGTTTTAGCGTGACTTTTTTTATTTAAGAAATTTTTATAATCACTCTGCGTATCGTGTTACTGCTAAAATAGGAATATGTATTGATGAAAAAATGTACACTTACGAAATAGGAAAATTTATTTTAAATCGTTGGTTGAATTATTCAAAAAAAAAAATGTTATATTGATAATATCTTAGCATTTATTTTTCCCGATAACCTTAAAAGCATTCAATTGTTCGAAAAATGTGGTTTCATGACGAAATGAAAATTTGACGTCGTAGTGTCAAAAAAAAACCATCTATACAAATCTTTATTTTTAGAACGAAAATAGATTTGGCTTGTTTACCAAGAAAGGGAAAGCCTTACCTGTAAAGAGGGTTAAACCATTTTAGCAAGTATTTCAATTCTCTTATCTCTTTGTCACATTTTCACCGATTGATGGAAAACCGTAAAAATTCAATTTCTCGATAGTATAATAAATGCAAAAGACCCGAAGTTTAGTTCGGGCCTTTTTTTATTTGTTTTATAAGTTAAATTCTATA
>FRDC01000077.1_pt1 | contig 137552 bp, 142 predicted proteins | sample 1106171 | NCBI WGS metagenome assembly FRDC01 (sample SAMEA3930566, study PRJEB13176) | freshwater metagenome | biome: Drinking water system; feature: drinking water; material: water | place: Singapore | collected 2014-12-20 | reverse complement strand
GGGGATAAACCAAAGTAACCTGAGGATCTTTTTGTAAAACCAAAATCGAGGGCTCGCTGTTTAAAACCGCACGAGTAACTTCGTTAATCGAGCCAACACGCCAGAAGTACTTTCCTACGGCAGGAAGCTCAGTGACGACGAAGTTAAGTTCGGTAAGTTCTCTTTTTAGAATAATTTCTTTAAAATCTTTGTCGCGAGCGACCTGTATTAAAAAAGCACCCTCGGAGTTTTTCTGCCATTTGAACTCTAATGGTGAGACCTTAAATTTTCCAGTACTATCAAGCATCCTTCCAGTGTCTGTAAGATAAATGGCGTTATTAATTGGCTCAACGAGAGTGGGCGGCCTTACTACAACAACCGGCTTTTCAATGGATACCTTATCGTTTTTACCGGCAACAATCTTAGACTCGCCGGCCTTGTTTTTGATTTTTACTTCCCCGGTAATAACTTTTAAGACGGCTTTACCTTCTTTAGCCTTAATACTTAAAACCGAATTTCTTGAACCCTCAAATTCGGATTTTTCGCCGCCCTGACTAAGTACGATTTTATTTTTTGCATTTTCGATACGATCTACTTCACCGTACTTCAAATCTAAGTTTAGTGCCAACGGAGACTTTTCCAAAACGATAAGAGTATTTTCGGAAATTGTCATTTCAGTCCCGTCAACGAGAAGCACTTCCAACTCAGAACCTTTTCCCGTAAATAAACTATCTCCGTTAAAGAGTGGAGATTTCTCTTGAAGATTTACCCACGAAAAATTTCTCTTGGATTTTCGACGCACATCATATTTCAAGGATTTTACTTCACCAACGGATCTTGAAATTTCGTCAAAATCATTTTTCTCGAACAGAATGCTATCATCCCATAAAAGGTAGCCGGCAAACAGAAAAAATCCTGCCACCAAAAAAACTAAAAACCTGTCAAAGCCTGAGAACGATCTCATCTATAAATATATATCGTTATAGTTTGCCAAAACTCTGATAGTCTTTAGTCGAGATAAGACCACTTCTGGACTCTTCTTTTCTCTTCGAAAACACCGATAAATCCTAAAGAACGCATGGGTAAACTTAAACTTTCATTAAAATACAAATTACTTTTCTTTTTAACATTCATTCCAGCATGTGCGCTCGTATTTTACTTATGGTTAGCGGTAAAACTGTTTTCAGAAGACAAAGAAGCTTACGTCTACGGCTCCAACGTTACTTTGAGTAAAGCGATCGGCGCACAAATTTCTTCAGAATTAAACGCGCATATTGAATCTCTTTTGCCCATAGTTGCGCAGTACGATCCGCAGGCTGAACAACTAAGAGAAGAAGCGAAACTCATTTTCTCAAAACAGAAAAAAATATCTTATGTTTCATTTAATAAATTTCAAGGAGATAAATTTTCTGAAAAAGTGTTTTTAGAAAAAGAAGATTTTAAAAAAGAAAAAGACTATTCACTTGCCTTCAAACACAAACAGCAGTTACTGACTGAGTCAAAGAAAAAAGGAATTGCCTTTAAAGCCCTCGGTGAAAAGAGCCCTTACGTTATGATGGCTCTTGGCGACGCCAGCAATACAATATTTTTCGTAAGCTATGTCCCACAAATTCTGAATGTTCTGAATGCCTCCGCCAACGTCTCAAACTACCTTATTTCGGGTGAAGGTCATATTGAAATGCGGCCCAACGAAAACGATGTCTTCACTGCAGAAACAAACACGATTACCTACTTCAACGAACCACAGTGGACAGGAATAAATGAGGGTTCTGCAGAATATGGGGGCGGCACTAACACAGTTCTCTCTTCCTTTGCCAGAGTTGGGGTAAGCGATCTCAGAGTTATTTCATTGGTCGACAAACAGTTCGCTCTTTTAGGAGTTAGAAACCTTATCAAAAAGTCAGTATATTCACTTATTATGATATTGTGTGTAACAATCTTTTTAAGTCTTTTCGTTTCCAACTCCCTGACATCGACCCTTCGCCTTCTGTTCCAAGCAACAAAAGATGTGGCACAAGGCAACTTCAATATTCAGTTAAAGGTACAGTCTTCTGATGAGGTAGGCGGTTTAAGCGAGAGCTTTAATACAATGGCCAAAGAAGTTTCACGACTTCTCATCGAGTCTTCGCAAAAAGCGAGGATGGAAGGCGAGCTAGCGACTGCTAAAACAGTACAAGAAACACTTTTTCCACCCGCTATCGCCACAGTTGGAAACATTGAAATTTGTGGCTACTACCAACCCGCCAGTGAATGCGGAGGTGACTGGTGGCACTATTGTGAAATCGGTGAACATGTGTATATATGGATTGGCGATGCCACTGGTCATGGGGCAGCGGCGGCTCTCATTACCTCGGCGGCCCGCTCGGCGGCGGCGGTTATCGAAAACTTTTCTGAAATTGCCCCATCGCAAATACTTGCCCTAGTTAACAACTCCATTCATAGCACAAGTAAAGGTAAAATGATGATGACCTTTTTCCTTGCAGCTATTCATAGAAAAACGGGTCAAGTCACTTATTGCAATGCCAGTCATGAATCTCCGTTTATTCTGCGCAATAAACGTCCTTTAGATAAATCTGACCTTGAAATCATGGATCAAACCAATGGCCCACGATTGGGACACGAAAAAAACTCTGCCTACCCAGAGGCAACGGCACAACTTAATGACGGAGATATGGTACTATTTTACACTGACGGAGTTCCCGAACTTCATAATACTGAAAACAAAACATGGGGAGAGCGCCGCTATATTAAGGCCATCTTTGAAGCCACCGAAAAAGAAACTTTGAGTGAATTTCACGATGTCTTAAAGCTAAAGATGGAAGACTTCCGTTCTGGACGCGAACTCAAAGACGATGTCACCTTTGTTGTAATCCGTTTCAAACAAGCTGCCGCACAGCAACTATCGGCTTAGAAATTTTAAATATTTGGATTCGATTATATCAATTTCGGTTTCTTTGCCGCACTTCGAACATTTTGTCGATGTTGGCACCGATTTGCCACTCGTCGGACTAACGTCACCTGTATTAAATAGATTGTTTTCAACATCGTCACAATTCTCACAATAATAAGGAACAAAGAACGATACTACTTTTCCAGTAGCCGGTAAAAAGCCTTCAACCATATTGATTTGATCAACAATAATTTTAGGACAAGTTGAATAGGTAATTTGCGTTGATGGTTTTACATGTGAAATCCATTTGATCCAATCCCTAATTCCACAAGAATTAATCGCCGTCAATCCGCCAAAATCCACATTTACACTTGTGACAAAAGAAAAATTGATATTTGGCAATTTTGCGTCTTCATCCAAAGAACCAAAAACACGAAGATCCAGTAAACTCTCTTTGCGGGCTTCAACAATTTTAAATGATGACATACAACCTCAACCTAACCTAGACTCTAACGGGTTAATTTTAAAAAGTGTACATCTTTATGGTCCATGTCAGCGTCGCGTGCATCTGGTCCAAAGGGCATAATACTAAAAAATGCGGTGAAAACTCCGGGGAATACAATGACCCAATATCTCTGACTACGATCCAAAACTAACCGACAACCAATCCCCGCCCCTCCAGAGCTATATGACATCGAACGCGAAATACCGAGAAAAAAAGACTTTTGAATTTTCTGAATCAAGGCCTCAATTTCAAGTGTTCCAAATAGATCAAACACTGCGATCATGAGCTCATTTTCGCTTCCCATCACATGAAGTTCGCCAGCTTTATCCTTAGGTAGTTTAGTTGTGACTGTACGTGAAATCCTAGAGTTCGGCCCATGATAGGCATTATAAATCACGTTCGTAAAAAACTCATCGGCGATTGTTCTAACGTCATCTGCGAAACGCCGCCCCCCAGAGTGAGCTGTCACAGTACTTACCGCCTGTTCCACCACACTCTCTTTTTCGTCAGAACTATGAAAACTGAAATTCGAATGAAATGTTGGAGGCGATAAAAGCAGTTTTCCGGGAAAGTCACTCAAGCCTTCAGCGCCCGCAGTAATAATCTCTTGTGCCTTTTTAACCCTCTCTATCCTTCCTTGGCCCTTAGCTTGTATAACATGACGAATTCCGAAGTTTGCAACATACTTAAAAACTTCAGTCGGATTCATGCCATTAACAAGTGCTACTACATTTGATGAAAACTTTGATCCTGTTGGGGGCGACGAAACAAGCTCGAATACATCAACATTACTTGTAGAGAGCGCATGTCTCTTGAGACTCGGCGTAGTCAATGTTTTCGGCTTACCAATGCTCATTTTGAATAGACCTCAGTGCGATTTCGACCATTTTTCTTAGCGATATAAAGTGCTTCATCCGCACTCTTTGTTAGATCCGAAACTGTCTCTCCATCCAGACCAAGCGTCGAGACACCAATACTTATAGTAACATTTGCAGTTTTACCTGGTGAAATCTCTAGCACCATTTTTTCCACCGCGGATCTAGCCCTTTCTGCGGCAATTTTGGCCTGTTCTTTCGTTGTCTCAGGACAAAAAACAACAAACTCTTCACCTCCGAAACGTGCGACAACATCGCACACCCTAAATACAGATTTTAAAGTTTTCGCAACATTTCCTAAAACAAAATCCCCTACCAAATGCCCATAGGTATCATTGAATTTTTTAAAGAAATCGATATCAATCACTAACAGCGAAAGCGCGTGCTTGTAGCGCTTAGAACGCGCAATTTCATTTTGTAAACGATAAGAAAAAAAGCGCGCATTGTAAATTTGTGTTTTTTCGTCGGTGACCGCAAGATGAAACAGCGATTGATTTTCAATCATTAAATAAACTTGTTTTGAGATTGAATTCAATAAACTTTTGTTTAGAGTCGCCAAGTGAGCTTTGTTTTGACTAAAGTAAAATAGAAACACCCGCCACTGATCTTGCTTGCCGCGCACGATTGCTGTTACGACATGAAAAGAACCGCGTTCCTGAACAAAAGAGGGGGTTTGCGTTCCGACCTTTTCTAAGTTGATTGGCTTCCAATAGTCTACGCTTTCGCGAATTACGTCCCTAAAAACGGTGATGCTTTTTCCTTCGGGAATATACGTCGCGGCAATGCTTACCTCCGAGGTTTGCATATCCCCGCTGCGGCTTAAAATTAAGATCATATCGATATCAAGTGCCTTTATAATTCTCTCAAAAGATTTGTCTGGATACGGTTCAATGGAATCCTCTACGGCGGCAGAAGAAACAATCTCAAGCATAAACTCGAGCTCAAAAATTTTTCGATTTAAAATTTCGATATATTTTTCTTTTTCCCCGATTTCTCTTTTATATTTATTCTGTAATGCGGACTCAACCGATACATCGTGAACAGTAATCATTATCATATCGTCGCCGCAGGGGCTCGCGGCAATTTGGACACGCTTTCGCTCTTGATCGTGAGACACCATTTCGGATTCGATAGTTGGCATCGCATTACGGGAATTAATAGCTTTGTCCACGAGCTCTAAAACTTCGGGAGCAAAAACAAAAATCTCACGCAAATTGCGATTGATAATCCTTTTCGTCGAATATCCTGACAAAGTCGAAAACGACGCGTTTATATGTTTGATATACGACCTATTGTCGACGATGACAGCACCATCTTGAAAAGCATCAAAAAATGACAGATCCATACGAGTTCTAAAGATTATAGCATTTACATAGACATTGTCTGCCTAGAGATAAGTCGAGTTTTAACTCTCAACTCTTATTTTTCCAACTATTGTCATCGCCAAAAACGTAAACGCAATCGTTATGTAACCAACGTAAGGATAGTTTATCAGGTTTCCACTGGCGTTTTTCACTACAATAATTCCAGAAATATAGCTCGACGCCGCCGCCGCCATTTGTTGGATACTAGTACTCACACTCATGAAACTACCACGGCTTCCTAAAGGCGCCGCACTCGACAAAATCGCCATCGCAGGAACCATGCGGCCACCCATACACATAAAGAAAGAACTTGAAATTGTAAGTATCATCCACGTCGGAGAACTATCGAGATGAGTAATTATCCACACGGGGACCAAAGATAAAGTTGCTCCAACATAAAAGATTTTAGGCTTACCAAATTTATCTGCCAATTTTCCAAAAAACGGAGAAGAAAAAAATGAAACGATACCGCCAATTAAATAAATGAGGGGCAAATCACTTTCATTTAATCCTGCATTAGCAACAAACGAGGGACTCAAAAACGGAATTAAAGCGAACTGCCCAAAAATGACCGAAAAAATAAATGCTATTGCAATCAGCTGATTCTTTGAACCTAAAATATGCTTAAACGGAAAAAAAATGTTATTTTCATGGTGACGTGGTCCCTTTAAATGTTCTTTCATTGACGGCAGAGATATTTTAGCAGCAATCGCTATTACGCAAGAAAGAACGGCTAAAACTAGAAATGGTGTATTCCACGAATTTTTATTCGCTAAATAAAGTCCAAACGGGATTCCAAATACAGACGCAACCGAAAATGAACCCATGATCACGCCCATTGCTGTTCCTCTGCGCTCTGGATTTATCGCGTCGCCAGTAGCTGACATGACCAGACTTCCAAGCACGCCGCCAAAAGTTCCAGTCAGAGCTCTCGCCAACAACAATACCTGATATGATTGTGCTAAACCACAACCAAAAGTCCCTATAGTAAATCCTAAAAAGAAAAGTAATAGTAAATTTTTACGATCATACCTATCGACAAATATTGAGAACACAAGACCACTCACTCCCGCTGAAAAAGTATAGATAGAAACCAGCAACCCGAATTGATGTGGATCTAAATTGAGAGAACGCATGAGTTGCGGTCCTAATGGCATCATAATTACAAAGTCGAGAATGTGACAAAAGTTAATAGTCGCAAAAGTTGCAAGTAAAATTTTTTCTTGGCGAGAGAACATGAGTAATTGTAACTAAAGTCCTACTATCTTCCTAGGACGTTAACCTTAGACGGTCATATGACGCGGTATGGACTGGAAAAAGTCTCAGGCACCTTAGGGAATTAATAACTTTGCGCCGGCAACGAGTATTGAACGTGAAGTGAGCTTATTTTGTCGACGAATGTCGCCTAGGCTAACCCCATAACGCCTAGATATATGAATCAGAGTATCGCCACGGCGAACCACATGAATCGTTTTGGGCTCTTTAAACTTAATGACCTTTGTATAGCGATCTTTTTCAATTCTCCGAACTTTTCCTGGAGGGACTTTTATTCTCGCACCTGCAACAATTGTTGATTTTCTGTCAAATTTATTTAGTGAACGGATTTGGCTGATCTGAGTTCCAAATCGAATCGCAATTGAGGCTAATGTATCTCCTCGCTTTACTTTATAAATCACGAAATCAGGATCGATAGTTTCTGCCGCAGCTAAGTGGCGAGGGGTTACTTTACTTTTTAACATCGCCATCGGTACACTTGGCACGCTTTCAACAGGAACCCGTAATTCGGCAAATCCCAAGGAGCCGACCGGAACTAAGTCCGTGCGGTACATTGGATTTCTAATTTTTAGGTCTTCAGAAGAAATATTTAAAGCGCGTGCCATTTGACTTAGACTCACCGGATGTTCTACCTTAACCGTTTCAAAAGCTATCGGTGTCTCAAATACTAAATTTTTAAATCCATATTTTTCAGGACTCTTTGCAATCATCCGTGCCGCAATAAATTTTGGTACGTACTGTTTCGTCTCTGCAGGCAATCCGCCCAAGCGAATAAGCTCCCACAAGTCCCGCGTTGAATGTTTCATGACTTGGTACTTAACTCTATTTTCACCGACATTGTATGCGGCAAATGCCAAATGCCAAGATCCAAAAAGGTTATAAAGGCTTTTCAAATACCGGGCTGCCGCAACCGTCGATTTGATAGGATCACGCCTTTCATCGACAAGATTATTTACTTTCAGCCCATAACGCTCACCAGTACCGCGGATAAACTGCCAATAACCAACCGCGCGGGCGCGACTTTTCGCTGTTGAATTAAATCCAGACTCGATCAACGCTACATAAGCAAGATCTTCAGGCACGCCTTCTTCTCTGAGCGTAGCTTTAACCAACCCAATGAACCTTGTCGACCGCTCTAAATAGCGCTCCATTTGATCACGGCCTCTGCCTAGAAAATACTCCATTTGATTGAGAACATGTTGATTCATCTCTTTTGGAAGGTCGGGATCTTCATCGTGAATTTCACTCGCGTTTGGTAGATTTTGGCCCACAACCCTTGAGTCGATATCCCTCTTCGTCAGTAAATTACAACCAGACAACAACCATATTAAGAGACAAAATGTTCCCAGTCTTAAGTGCAAATCTCACCCCAATGTCTATACTTAAATGCTAAGTGAATTTCGGCGTTTTCGCAATAAAACTATTCTAGTGCCTTCCAAAAAGGAAATGCCAAGTTTTGTGGCTGTTCTGTCTTGAGACTGCGATAAACCACAAGATTTCGTAAAATAGCTTTCACGTAATGACTTGTTTCGCTCCAGGGCAATTCATCTATCCATAAGTCATCGTCAGGGGTCCAGGACTTTTTTTCCGAAAATTCTTTCCAGACTCCCTTAGCACCCAGCCATCGGTCTAGTCGCGTGGGCCCTGCGTTATACGCTGCTAACGCAAAAGGAATCTGCCCGTTATATTTTCGAATCATTTTCGCAAGGTAATAGCTGCCCATTTGAATATTTATTTTCGGATTAAAAACTTCTTCTGGAATTTTTAGAGATTTAAAACTTAAATCTCTAGCCACTTCATCAGCTGTCGCTGGCATCAATTGCATGAGTCCCAGAGCGCCAGAACGACTAACTGCTTTTGTAGAAAAAGCACTTTCCTGACGAATCAATGACAAAACCAATTCTGCATCAAGATTCGCCATTTTTGCAAATTGCTCAACGGGCTCGAAATAGTCTCGAGGAAAAATTAATTTCAACAAACTCTTTTGGCGGAATTTTTCATTTTCATCCCAAGCTTCGACGACCCAGCGGACGGCAGAGGAGTAGTCCATTGCAGACGCATAATACTTTACCATGGCAAGCTTGGTGGTCGTATATGTTGGCGCTGGAAGATTCTTCAATTCGCTTTGCGCCTCTTCAAGCCAACCTGCACTTAGTAACATTTGTAAACGCTTCCAACCTTTTTCATGTTCTCCTATTAACCAGTACTCTGACTGAACCGGAGCTTCGGGCGCATACGGAAACTGAAAATTCCCAAGTGTTTTCTCGTTACGTAAAATAATTCCGTAATAACTTACAGGATACTTCTTCATCAGCTCTTCGGCGGCGGCATCGGCAATATCCATTTTATGTAGTTTTTGAAGCGAACGAACCTTCCAATAGAGAGCATTTAGCTCTTTTAAAGGAGCACCAAGATTATTTAGATTTTCACCTGGAGCCGTTGAGCCAACGTAAGCTTCAAAATATTTTATAGCCTGGGCAAATTCTTGTTTGCGATAGCTCTCTAGTCCTAAGCGAAATGTCGCATCTCGGGCCGTCAACGTCCCGGCAAATTTCTCGATAATTTTTTTGTTTGTTTTCATGGCCTCATCAATGCTACCAATGTGACTAGCTGACAAAGCCGCCAACTCTAGAAACTCCAGGATATTTGCAACCCCCTCCAAACGATTCACGGCTTTTGCGGCGAAACGATAAGAGGTCTGATACTGTCCCCGGCCATACAACAACTTCGCCCATCTTCCCAAACGATCGGCCTGACAAGATTCCATATTGCCGATGACTTTATCGCGAAGACCTTGGTATTTTATATCTGGGTCCTCGAGAACTAGAAAAAGAATTTCAATTAATTTCTGCGATGCCAAGTCGCCAGATTTTCCTTCAGGAGAATTTTGCAAAACCTCTGTTGCAGTTTCAACGGCCGAACCTAAGTTACCCGCCTTGAGCTCCTTTAGCATACGCATCTCAAGTGGTAACGTTTCAGGAACCTCGACGGTCGCGACCGGGACCTGAAGCTCTTCTGTCTTTTTTTCTACCTCAAGTTCTTTTTCTTTCTCTTTTCCCTTTTTTAGTTCAGCTTTCAATTTATCGATTTTCTTTTGAACGTTGATATCTTCTCTTTGCGCTAAACTTTTTTTGAAATATTCTAGGGAGGCCGTCCATTTTTGTTCCACGAATGTCAAGTCGCCAAGGAGGCTATAGTACGCGGCTCTTTGCTCGTTGCTCATGTACTGAAGCCACCGAAATAATTGGTCCAATAAATTCCATGCCATTTTTCTTTTATTCTTAAGATCGTGGTCGACCAAAGCTAAGAGCGCTTCGATAACTTGTGAACGTAGAGGCGCTGCGTACGGCCCCTGATACATCCATTCCGCATGCGTCTGCACACGTCTGACTTCCTTTTCTATACTTGCTACCAGTGTTTTATCGCCCTCGAGACTACTTATACCACACTGTAACCCGGTCAACACGATCCACGGCTCAATTTCCTTAGCTCGACTAAGAATATTCTGTGACTGCTGCCAACATTTTTTAAATTCGCCTTGCGCTGCGGCCACCTTAATTTGGGCAAGTTCTAAATCAAGAGTCCCTTTCTTTACATCTCCGGGTTCAAACTTTCCTTTAGGTGGATTCACATTTAGTAGCCATCGCTGGCTTGGGACTTTATTTTGAGTATTGAGTTGAATGGAACTTACTGCAGCTTTGGCAGGAACGGTAAAAACAATCGTCAGAAAAACAATTACTAAATTCATCGCAATTGTTTTGGTCCTACAAAGCTAAAACGATAAAAACTTTTCTTATCAGCAATTGAACGGCGTACGATTAAGTAATTCGCATGCGACCAACCCAGAGGCCGAATTGCTAAGGTGTCTTGCTCACCAAGCATTCCTGACTCGGTAAACATATCTTCTATAAAGTCAAGGTGAGAACTATATCTGTCACCCATCTCGATAGCGGCCAGAATACGCTCGCCACTAAGTAGCGGCCAATGTCCGCCACGGTGATTTTCACCGTAAGAATCGAATGTATACCGCAAATAACCGTTTCCAAAGCCAAAATCACTCGTGATATTTTGATCGCAAATTTCAAGTGTCCTGACGAAGTCGGCATCGTTGGCCGGAACAATTCCCGTAATAATCCATTGAACAAACCCGAGATCTAAAATCTCATCTTCACGATACCAAGATTTTTGCTGATGATTCTTATTTTTTATTTCGATGCCAACGTGACTAGTTGGATCCCATTTTCCATCGTTGCCGACTTCGATACGGGCAAAATAATTAGAGCCAAACCGTCCGTTCTGAATAAGATTCCAAGATTTAAGTCCTTTTGTCCATTCTAGAGCAACCTCACGGTAACCGCGCGCGATTCCAGAATCGCCAAAATTTGATTCTAGATAAAATCCTCCCCAAAGACCTTGGACCGCCGACCCCAAAGAGTTTGGGCTAATACCACCATTTTCTTCCCAGCGTTCTTGATCCGTATTTGGACCGCGCGCAATCATATAGGCCAGGGCACGGCGAACCATATCTCTATACTCCACATAATCAACCAGTTTTCGCTCAACTAAATGCGCAATCAAAACCACGGGTAAAGCAGTTTCATCTTGTTGATAAGCGCGCCACGAAGGATACCCATCAACAAACATATTTTGCGACCACCACCCCTCACTAAATTGTGTCCTCTTAAACCAGCGAGCCACCTGCACGGCGGTCGCACTATCATTGACAGCTAAGAACGCCATAGCCTTATGATAAAGATCCCGCGGCCACACACGGCGGTAGCCAAAATTAGAGTCGCCAATACGCTGCCGTGATTTTTCATAGTCAAGTTCCGCAGCATACATAACCCATGGCAAATTTGGATTTCCTGGTCCAGCAATAAAGGCGCCTCTTTCGAATTTGTCTTCCAAAGCCTTTAGTACCAGAATACTGCTCTCGACGTTGGTATCTGTTTCGTTATAATCCAATCTGCTTAAATATTTTTTCCACTCTCGACGCTGTTGATTGATTTCAGAATCCAATTTTATTTTCAGCAAATGGCTCAAATCAGATTTGAATTCGGGAATCAACCGCGCATCCGAATTTTCAAAAAACTGTAGAGTCACCCTAAATTTAACGACCTTTGCAGTTACTTTTGCAAATAAGGCACCTTCAACGTTACCCGGTCCAGCCTTAGTAAACATCTGCGGAAATTTTTCTGATTTCAATTGATCTTCAGGTGCCGAAGACCCTTCATAGCCAACTGTCGCTTGGCTTTCGGGCAATGACCAGCTAACTAATTGTTTTGATTTCACATGCATCGCATTGGGCTCATCACCACGTACGTCACCCTGAAAAGCTATAAGTGATGGATTTTTTTGTACTCCATCAACGACTTGAATCGTATCGCCACCAGGAGTTCCAGAGACTAGCGGATTGTGAACTAAAACTAACTCGCGCTCGCCTGCAGAACCAAAGTCAATAGTGTAATCAATGACAATCGCATCCATGTCGGCGGCATTCGAAATATTTTTTTCAATGACAATTCTATTTCCCGAAGATTCCACCGAAAACGCTAGCGTTCCCTGAGATCGGCGCACGCGATTTTGAAATTTGCGTTCGTCTAAGTAGTTTTTTCCTTCTTTAATAACGATAAATGTGTCTCGCGTTTGCACTAAATCCACACGCGGATAAGCAACTTCACCAACAACACCTTCGGCAATCGTGAACCAAACTGGACGATGAGCTGTTGTTCCATAACCCATTTTATCTGGACGCTGCCAAAATCCAATGGCACCGGGAGCGCCAGGCGCATCCTGTGTTTGTGCATTTTGCACAACGAATGCAACAAACCCGAGTACAAGGTAAAATCTCATACGTTCCCCTTGATGAATAGTCCGTCAATTCAATTATTTAATACAAATATTGTCAATTGAGACCTTCTATGCCCAAAAAGGTTTTTCAGGACTTTCCGTCAGGTTTTGATCGTGTGCGTTAGCTATGTGAATTATTTTATGTTCTAACTTCATTTACCGTTTACGAGATCCGACAAGTAATTACAATAGAAACTAATAATTTCAAAAGGTTGGGCACTATGAAAGACATCATGAAACTACTTACGCCGTTTTGTAGCTTCCTTCTACTAATCTGCTGTTATTCTGCGCAAGGTGAAATTTCTGTTCTGAAGGTCGAAAAGAAAAAAGCGGTCGTACAATTTGACGGTGCAACTGAGGGATTAAAAAAGGGCGATAAGTTACGTGCTACAGACGGCGCTAATGAAGCCTTAATTATAATTTCTAAAGTTAAAGGTAACAAAGCCGTGGCCCTTGTGAAAACCGGCGAAGCCAAAAAAGGTATGAAGGCAACAAAAATCGAAAACGCAAAACAAAAAGATAAAGATGACAGCATCGCCGCAGAACCAAGTGAAGGTAACGGTAAAAAGAAAATTCGCTGGGGAGCCTCCTTGGGCGCCAATCTGGGAACCATGAGCGTAAGGCTCACGAGTGGTGGTACCACCGAGACCGCGAACATGACGGGAACAAGCTTCGGTGCTAAAGGTTATGGTGAAATCCCTATTGGCAGGACTCTTTGGATCCGTGCTGGATTTGGTTACGAGATGATCGACGTTAAGGGCACGATTGCCAATTCACTCTGCGGATCTTCAACACAATGTATTGCCCAACTTCCCTTCATTTCCGCAGATGGAATTGGTGGTTGGAATTTTATAAATGGCAAAACAAAAATGTATTTACTGGGAGGGGCAGGATTACTCTTTCCAATGGGACCTTCTACAAACGCCTTAGACAACGCTAGCATTAAACAATCCGCAGCCATCAAGGCGGGAGCCGGAATATCCTTCGGTAAGAAAAATCGTTTTCCAATCGAAGTAGAATATAACATGCTGCCAGCCTCTTCAGATGTGAAAACAACATTTATTCAAGTGCGTGGCGGAATAACTTTTTAATTAAAGGCTTCACGCTTGCGATATGCGCGTGACGCCTAGGATACCTTTAATTCTCTGGAGCTCATTCATTACCGAATACAGTTGCGCTGTATCTCTGACGCTTACATCAAATAAACAAACGGCTTTTTTATCGCGTGTTGTGCGAATTTGTGCAGATAGAATATTTACACCCTTAGCAGTAAAAGCCTCTGACATTTTCTGCAGTAGCCCTGGTTTATCCTCGCTAAAGACACGAATTTTTGCTTGCCGTTCAGCGCCCTGCGCTCCTTGAGGATGAGTCCATTGCACATCCACCCTGCGGTCTTGATCAAGCGAAAAACTTTTGGGGCAGCTGGCAGTGTGGACGGTAATTCCCCGGCCGCGAGTGATAAACCCAACAATTGGATCGCCCGGAATTGGGGTACAACATTTGCCAAAACGTACCAGGACATCACCCATTCCATCCACCTGAATAATAGATTTTGACTTTGAAGCTTTTGCTGTTGCCGACTTAAATATCTTCTGAAGAAAAGAAAGTTCTTCTTTCTTCTCTGAAGTTTTGTGATCGGGAGCTAGCTTTTCAACGATCGATTCGGCAATAATTTTTCCGTAACCCACTTTCACATACAAATCATCGAGATCAGGACAGCCAAGATCGCTAATGTACTTTTCGTAAGCTTCACCCTTAAGAACATCAGTTGGTTTCAATTCAAATTTGCGGAAAGCTTTTTCAACAAGTTGTTTGCCGAGCTCAAGTGCGCGCTTTCTTTGTTCCGTCTTAATAAACGCTCTGATTTTCGAGGCGGCTTTCGTGGTGGCACAATGATTTAACCAATCCTTTGAAGGTTCCTGCGTTTTACTGGTAATAATCTCAACCGAGTCTCCATTTTTTAACTTATATTTTAACGGAACCAACTTTCCATTGATTCGGGCAGCCACACAGTGATGCCCCACGTCCGTATGAACCGCATAGGCAAAATCAATTGGCGTCGCTCCATCGGGGAACTCAAGGACGTCGCCCTTAGGAGTGAAGACATAAATCTCTTGTTCAAATAGGTCTGATTTCAAAGACTCCAAAAATTCGTCGGGGTCTTTCGTTTGTTGGTGGCGCGACACGAGATCGTGAAGCCAAGAAAATTTCTTACTGCCATCTGCATCCATCTCTTCTTTTTCTTTATATTTCCAGTGAGCCGCGATCCCACGTTCGGCAACAAGATGCATTTCGCTGGTGCGAATTTGAATTTCAATGCGCTCCCCACCCGGCCCCACCACCGTTGTATGTAAGCTTTGATAGTTATTAAGTTTCGGCATTGCAATGAAGTCTTTAAACCTTCCGGGGATGGGCTTCCACAGCGAGTGAACAAGCCCCAAAATTTCGTAACACCGCGACAGATTATCAACGATAATTCGAAACGCGAGAATATCATGAACTTGGTCGAATTCGATATTTCGACTCACCATTTTTCTATAAATAGAATAAAGATGTTTGGGCCTTCCTTGAATTGTCGCATCGAACTCGCCCTTAGCAAGTTCCTTTGCCAGCAGGTCCTTTACCTCTTGAATATAAGATTCACGTTCTTTCTTTTTTTTGGCGACGGCTTGAGCCAACTTGTAATATTGATCAGAATTCAAATAACGAAACGACAAATCTTCGAGTTCAATTTTTATAGAACTAATCCCCAGACGACTCGCGAGTGGCGCATAAATATCCACGGTCTCCTGTGCAATCCGCGTTTGCTTTTCTGGCGGCATGTGGTTGAGAGTTCGCATATTATGTAAACGATCAGCGAGTTTTACGAGCACGACGCGAACGTCTTTTCCCATCGCGAAAATCATCTTACGAATATTTTCGCCCTGTTTTTCGTGAGTATGGCGAAAACTCATTTTTGAAATTTTGGTGACCCCGTCAACGAGCTGAGAAATCACGGGACCAAATTGTGCCTCTAGCTCCGGAAGACCAACCTTTGTGTCCTCCACGACATCATGAAGAAGCCCCGTAATGATCGTCGACAGATCGAGTTTTAGTTCGGCGAGAATCCCCGCAACTCCTAACGGGTGAGAAATATAAGGCTCACCACTACGTCGAATTTGTCCTGTATGAGCGCTTTCTGAAACGTCATACGCTTTGCGGAGTGGGCCAAGTTCAGCGCGTTTATAATACGCCAAAACTTTTTCGCAAAGTTCTTCAATTGTTGACGGCGATTCTTTAGATAATTCTTCAGAAACGCTTGGATCTATGACGATTTTGCCCATTTAAACTCCTGGGCCATCATAATTTAAAAAGCGTTAGCGGGTAAGATCTTTTTCAATTTCAGCAGCGACACTATCAGTTTCGCTCAGATCATACGCCACATTACCAGCAGCAACTTCACGAAGTGCTGTTACGACATATTTGTTTTCTTTTGAGGGAAGAGTTGTTTCTGAGCCTTTTAACAACTGTTTTGCGCGCTTTGCGACCAAGAGCACCAACGCAAAGCGGTTTTCCACTTTCGTTAAACAGTCTTCAACGGTAATTCTGGCCATATTCCCCTCCCAAAATCAAAAGTTCATTCTTAATGGGAATCCAAAATTTCTTCAATGATTTTCTTAAACCGCTGATAAGATGGCTCAAATTCATCATTCATAAATCGATAGTCAAATTCGTTAGCGGTTTTGATTTCCCGCTCTGCGGTCTTAAGCCGTACTTCTAAATCCGTGGGAGTATTACCTCCAGCCCGAGCTATGATTCTCCGACGCAGTTCGTCAAGAGAGGGCGGCAGAATAAAAATTCCAATAGCTTGTTTGAACCGCGATCGAATTGTGCGGGCGCCCTGCACATCAACATCCATAATAGCAGCTTTACCAGCCCGCCATGTTTGTTCGATTTGATCAATGGGGGTACCGTATAAATTTCCGTGCACGACCGCCGATTCGACAAAAAAATCTTTCTTTTGCAGCTCCAAAAACTTTTCCTTACTTACAAAATGGTAAGGGTTTCCTTCGGACTCACCAGAGCGTGGGCTTCTAGTTGTATACGTGATGGTATCGACAACTCTTTTTTCCTCTTTTAAAATCCTCTCGAGGAAGCTGGATTTTCCAGCTCCACTAGGCGCTACAATAATAATTAAGAGATTTTTCTTCATTCGACGTTTTGCACCTGTTCCCGCATTCGCTCAATACAGCCTTTAGCCTCCACTACCAACCGTGTCAGATCGGATTTCTGCGCCTTGGAGCCTATAGTATTTACCTCGCGTAAAAGCTCTTGAGAGAAAAATTCCAATTTTTTCCCAGCCACAGATTCGCTCTTCAACAACTCAAGACAGGCAGCAATGTGCTCGTGAAGGCGTGCCAACTCCTCAGTGACATCGTACCTATCAACAAAAATTACTACTTCTTGCGCCAACCTATTTTCATCGATAGCAGGCCCCTTAAGTTTTTCCCAACGCTGCATTAGAGTTTGTCGTGATTGCTCTTGGTTGGGAATGGCAAGCGGTTCCATTTTTTGAACGAGTTCAAAAAGAAGATTAAGTATTCTTTTTAATTCTTCCGCCAACGCCCTGCCTTCACGCTTACGCTGCTCATTGCAATCGGCAATGGCTTTTTTGACGAGTCTTAAGAGTGTCTCAGACTCGCCTTTTAATAATTTTTGATCAATTTCGAAATTGATAATCTCCGGCCAACGTAAGAGATGGGTTAAACTCACCTCTTCCTTGATTTTCATATACTTACGCAGTTGTTCATAAGACTTAAAAACACCGATCGCCATATCTTTATTGATGGTGGCGCGGAAATTTTTTTTTCCAGAAATCACTTTTCGACTCACAAAAATATCAACAGTTGCCCGACCAACATTATTTTGAATTATTTTTTTTACGTCAGTCTCAAGAGAGAGATATTCCTTGGGCAGATGGGGACGAATTTCTAGGTGCCGTCCATTGACAGCGCGAACGGTCACTGAAACTTGGAGGTTTTCGCCAAGATGGCTAACCTCACCAAAACCAGTCATACTATTCATGGGGCTTAGTATGAAAGTACCCGCTCAGATCTGTCAAGAAAGTTGCCAGCATTAACCCATTCCATTTCGGACTTACGCTTCAACCAAGTCATCTGCCGCTTACAAAGCTGCATTGTGCTTGTGACAATTTTTTCAACCAAGTCTTCGCGCTTCACTTGCCCCGCCAACCATTCACGAACCTCCTTGTAACCGATACTATTCAGAGGGCGCCAGTCTCCTAACCCGCGATTTAGAAGGGAATGGGTTTCTTCAATCAGCCCCCCTTTAAGCATATTTTCAGTGCGTTTTCGAATGCGATTACGAAGGGCCTCTTTGTCCATATAAAGAGCAATTTTTCGAACCTTAAATCCCTTTTCGAGCAAAGGATTGGCGCCTCTACCCGACTCCGCAAAAAGTGTAGTAGGAGTTTTTCCAGTCGCCCGAACAATTTCCACAGAACGCAGCAACCGATAGCGATCACGTGGTCCGATTTTTTCAGCATAAATAGGATCACTTTGCACAAGCTCTTGAAACAAACCATCAAGGCCCACTTTGGCAAAGTCTTCCATCAATTGGTTACGCACACTCTCGTTCGCTTTACCAATGGAATACATTTCCGTTTCCAAGCTTTGAGCGTAAAAACCGCTGCCGCCGACAAAAACAAAACACTTCAAATCTTTTCTCTCATCCAAAAAATTCAATACATCTCGTCGATACTCGCCGGCGGTATACTGAACACCCGCGGGAACAAAACTATAAAAGAAGTGTGGCACCAAATTCATTTGTTCCGAAGTTGGTTTAGCAGTTCCAATATCAAGATCTTGATAAACTTGTTGGCTATCGCAATTTACGATTACGCTTTGAGTTTGGAGAGCAAGTTCAGTAGCAAAATCAGATTTTCCAACTCCGGTTGGGCCCAGAACAAAAATAATTTGCCTCATACAATCCGTCCAAAATCACGCTCTAACTTGGCCCACGGAATTTCCACCGATACAGGGCGGCCGTGAGGGCAATAATTTGAAAACGCAAACTCTTCCATCTGGCTCGTAAGTGACTGCATTTCGTCTGCGGACAGGGTTTGACCGGCACGAATTGCCGAATGACAGGCCAAACTTGCGCACACGGCTGCTAAACTTTTTTCCAAAGCAAAACTTCCACCTTTTTCGCTGAGATCCTCTGCTGTTTTTAAAATTGTCTTTTCAAGAGCAGACTCCGATATCCAGGCCGGAGCGGCACGTACAACGACGGAATCAACACCGCCTTGGTCGATATCTATTCCCAACTTCAAAAAATCGCTGCGTAAATTTAATAAATTTTCCACCTGGTGCGCAGGCACACTTAGGGTGAGCGGCAAAAGATAGTTTTGAATATCGACCGCTCCACTTTTAAAACTTCTCATTAAGCGTTCAAAGTAAATTCTCTCGTGGGCCGCATGTTGATCAATGAGCACGAGTGCTGTGTCGGTTTGAGCCACAAGATATGTGGAGTTAACTTGACCAACCAAATGATAGCTTCCCCAATTTTTTCCGCTATTTTCTATGACCGCCTCATTAGCGGCGGAAGTTTCGTAGCTCTTAGTTACTGAGCTTACTTTTTGCTTTACGGTAATCGTGTCAAACTCCTCAGCAGAAAATGAAAGCGGAATTGCGACTCCTTTTTCTAGGGCAGGTCTGAAAGGTCGTGGCTCCCGACTCTGATTCCATGGAGCCGCTTCTAAGCCTAAACGTAAAGCCCGGTGCACAACTTGAAAAGCTTGGCGATTGTCGCGAAACCGCACCTGCGATTTTGTGGGATGCACATTTACGTCAACCTCACTGGGTTCACATTTTAGATGTACCACGACTACGGGGTACTCACCATGCATGAGGAGCGAGCGGTAAGCATCAAGAACTGCAGCCTGCAATCCACGATCTTGAACAAAGCGATTTTGTACGAAAATCCAAATGCCTTTACTGTTACCTTTCACTAAATCAGGACTAGCAAAGAGCGCCTCACAACAAAAACTTCCTAGTTCGGCTCGGTTCGCAAATAAACACTCGATTTCTAAAACTTGTTTTGCTCTTTCTAAATTTGACGTGGTTTTTGCATAAAACTTGTCCAATTGGCGATTGACTTGGAATGTAAATTCAATTTCGGGATGACTTAAAGCAACGGCCTGAACAACGTTTCTAATCTGCGCCACTTCACTTGTTGCAGATTTCAAAAATTTTAAGCGCGCAGGCACATTAGCAAACAGTTCCTGGACAGCAACAGTTGTACCGGGGTTCACAGGAGAAGGAACAGGACTTGATTTTTTCCCAAACTCCGATTTTAAACCAAACCCTTCTTTTTGTTTTTCGGGACGCGAAGTAATTTCGAGCCGACTGACTGATCCAATTGTCGCTAAAGCCTCACCACGAAATCCAAAAGAATTTAAACTTGCAAGATCATCAAAAGCTCTTATTTTGCTGGTCGTATGCCGCTCAAGAGCCATGCTCAATTCCTGCGAGCTTATACCGACTCCATTATCAGTAATTCGTACATTTCTGCCGCCATCTTCAACTTCAATCCGAATTTTATCAGCACTTGCATCTAAAGAATTTTCTAAAAGCTCTTTTACCATGTGGGCCGGCTTTTCAACGACCTCACCGGCAGCGATTTTATTAATCACGTCTTCTGGAAGCGCTTTAATTTCCATAGAGAACGTAATCTATCCGTTATCGGGCGTAAAGTAAACCGATTGTTGCGCCATAAAATGGCTGACTGCCTTCATAGAAATACCTACCTTCAGTTCTGACAATCACTTTGCCGGAACGAATTCCCATACCAATCATAGCTTCCACTCCAAAGCGCGTGGAGCTGAAGGTTTGAATTCCTGACGCTGTTACCACTTTTGCATTTAAATAAGTTATAAAGGGTCCAAGCCCAAAATAAACCATCGTGTTATCAGTCGATAAAAAGGGGAATTGCAGTAAGGCATCAGTATAAATTAAATACCCAGCCGGCTTTATATTGTTGACAGCCAGATCTCCATAATAGCTTGGTGGCGCCATAGACATCGCTACATTGACATCCATCGGTGGCGTTAACAAGAGTCCAGGGCCGGTGAATTTTAGTCCAAGCATAAAAACGTTTGAAGAGGGATCGCCGGGCAGTTTTTCCGAATAACCAATGCTTGAGAGGTTAAGTCCCATCGCTTTCACCTCGTCGATCGGACGACGATTTTCAAACCGTTCAATACCCTCATCATTGTTTTGCTTCGCCTTAGTTTCTGCCACCGGCTGGTTTTTTGGAGTTTTCTTGTCTTTTGTAGACTCACCGAGAATCTGTAAATCGACGTCAGAAATAAACCCGTAACTACCCTTTTTTATTTTCACGCGATAAAATGGACCATAAGTTTTTGACGAAACTTCAATTTTTTTATTTGCTGGTAAGTAGGAAACAACGGGCGCATCAAAACTCGCCGAGGAATAGACCATTGCACCTTCGACAACCACCAGCGCTTCTTTATTCGGAGGCTTTTTTACTATAGGTTTTGCGGGGCGCTCACGTCCCACCGGAGGCTTTGGTTTTAAGCGAGCACGCCGTTTTTTTTTAACCTCTGCACTTTCAGCCGTTATTAAAAAAATCAATACCAGAACGATAAGTATAAATAATCTATTTAACCTATACATTGCGGATCACCCAAATTTTATAAAATGCCTCCACAAAAACCTTCAGCGACATCTTACTTTTTCCAAAATGACGATTGGCAAACGTAATTGGCACCTCTTTGCCGCGAAAACCTTTTTTTAAGGCGCGATATTTCATTTCTATTTGAAAACAATAACCGTTGGAAATGATCTTCTGCAATTCAATTTTTTCTAAAACCTCTCGCTTCCAACCATTAAAGCCCCCCGTCCAATCTTTTAAAGGAAAACCCAATACCCAACGAGAGTACAGTGAGCCAAAGCGACTTATTGCCATTCGCAAGTAAGTCCATTTTTCAATTCCACCGCCTTTAATGTACCGCGAGCCAACCACAAAGTCGATCGTTGGATCTTTTAACGCTTCAATAAGTTTTCTAAGATCATCTGGACGATGCGAAAAGTCAGCATCCATTTCGACAATCACTTGGAAGCCACGTTGCAGACCCCATGCAAAACCATCGAGATAGGCACGCCCTAGCCCCTGCTTTTCAGCCCGCAAAAGTAAATGCACATGCGGAAATTGCATCTTCATTTCGTTAACCACTTGCGCCGTTCCATCTGGTGAATTGTCATCGACCACAAGTATTTCAATATCGGGCAAAAGCGCGAGTAACGTCGGCGCCAATCGCACAATATTTTCTTTCTCATTATAAGTGGGAACCACAACTAAACTTTTCATTACGGATGCTGTAACCGTGCCGGAACTCTGCGATGATGTAAATTCTTTTTTGGGTTAGGAAGCAATTCAAACTGGGGATCCGCTGCATATCTTTCCATAAATTGGGTGACTTTTTTCGACGCAATTTCAGGATCTTTACGATATAGCACGGGATCGAAGCCACATTTTGAGCAAGATATATAGAGACGCCAGCGAACCAAAAGTCCCAACTCCAATGCAATCAGCAGGGCCGCCATAATTAAAAATACTCGTGCTTCGAATTCACTCCAGATTAGGTACATAAGAAGTGTCGAAAGAAGCGCCGCCTGTACATAATGAATAGGACGCAGGCTTTTATGAATAAAATATTTTCGCGGCGATTTGCAAAAAGCACAGTAGCAATCACCGACTGGCGACGACAACATCACATGAACCTCCTAGACCTTTGTGTGGCTACAGCAGCTTAATACTATTTTCGCAGATAACTTACCAAAAATAAAAGACGAGTTTTTGCAAAACTAGTAAGAGGTTTGCTACAATGGTCTTATGAATACCAAAAGAAAAAAATTTGTGTCGTTCCTTTTCGCCGCATCTCTTAGTTCGACCTCCCTTGCTGCCGTCGATGATGACGAGTCGAGCATAGGCTTTGATTCGATCGTCAAAGACCTCACTTCGAGCACCAGTTCTATCGCTCAACTGCCCGGTTCCGATCCCTTCGATTACGTTATGATTCATTTTGGCGTTGGACTTGTTAATTCCTACATCAGCTACCATTCCAACGTTGGTCCAGTCAGCGGCTTACACCAAGGTTTTCAAGCAACTCTTGGCATTGATTTATTTTCTAAGAATTGGCAAGCAGAAGGAGCCGTCCGCACATTTAGCGAAACCGAAATTAATAATACCCGCGCCAGTCTTCATGAATTCGACTTAAAAATTATCTATACTTTTACGTCTTACTCGTCGCTAGAGCCATATATGGGGTTAGGAGTTGCCGCGCGCTATCTCGACGTCACGGAAAGCGGAAAAGTCAGCAAGTTTACAACTCCGTCGTCAATTTTAAATCTTGGTACTGCGTACAAACTCTCGGATGGAATTGCAATTGCTGGGGAGGTTTCGTATCGCAAACCTTTTATCGACGAAACCGCTGAGCGCTCTGCTGTTGATCTCGCCTTGCGGCTAAATACCCATTTTTAATTATTATGAATACCATTGGAGAAATCGCTGTCATGCTCGCCTACTACCGCAAGTTTTTGTTGCGGCCAATCGAGTCGTTGAAACGTCTTCCTGTCGTAAATTGGTCGCACTCGGTCGCTACACAAGGAGTGTCGGCAATATTGACTGCCATCATTGTCGTATTCATTAAACGCGATCTCGAATCCCTATTTTTTGTTTTTGCGCTCCCCCTTATTCTAATTTTTACTACGGCATTACTAACGTTAACGATCTACGGTTACTTTCGGTTAATTGAGCGACGCGACCTTCCCGTTCAGCAACTCCATACATTGACGTCGGTCGCTACTTTACCTTACCTTCTGGGATTTCCGTTCTATCATTTACTACCACCACTGATGTTAGCAACGGGGCTCGCGTGTGGCGCCGCCCTTGTAACCGGACTTGTCGAAAATTTTTCCGTTTCCAAACAAAAGGCATTACACATCGTCGGTGCGATCGTTGGTCTTTTCATACTCATTTGGGTTGTTAATCGAATCGCAATGGGTTAACCGACGGCTCCGCGCTTGTGGTGAATATAAAAATCCAGAAGCCAGCGTTTCAAATGAACCGTATCTTTCGAGGGATGAATTTCGAGTCGTTTTTTTTGCGTCGGATCTTGATTTTCCACAATAGAACAAACGAATTCAAGTTGTTGTTTAGAATCCGGCCGATGGAGTATCAATGTACAGTACCCAGCTAACCAAACCGGAATCGAATCTTTCACCTGCAAACCACTAACAGAAATGTCGATGGTCCGAGTGTGAAACTTCTGTCCCTGAGAAATGATATCTACGTCGATTTCAACGATCACGCGCTGATCCTTGCGCACCACAAAATTTTCCGGAACTTCCAAACTTTTTTGGGGCGCATCATCGCCGTCTTCTTTGACGTCCGCAATAAATTCTTGAGTTACTGTTTTATGGAGCGTGGCTTCGTCGTTAATATCGTCAATAATGAAAATTTCGGATTTTGATTTCGTAGGAGTTGGGGTGTGTTGCATAAGATTCTTAGGCAACACCGGTGGCTCCATAACTCGCAACACGGTACTCGTGGTCACTAGAAGCTCGCCGGCAGCCGACATTTTTTTCCACTGTGTCCATCCTTCTTTCCAAACAAACCATTGAGCCCGTTCTTCAAGACTAAAAACTTTGACGATGGCACGGGCCTCTTGAAAAGAAAGGCCATGATAAAATGCGTCCTTTTGGATGTTATAAAAAACCCAAAGTGAGCCGCCCGAACGTGTTACCCCCAAAATTCAACTCCTATTTATAAACAAGGTTTCGATAAATAAGCCTTTTGGACTTCTTTGGTACTAACAGCAAACCAAATGCCTTCCATTTTGTGAAAAAGCACAGGCTCCCCTTTACGTAAAATTTTGTAAACCTCGGCTTTGGTTGATGGCCCAAGACGAAGATTACAATCTTGTTTTAGCCGTCTCTGTTCTCCAAGTTTTGTAATTTTTCGTTTCTCGATTGGAGAATTCGCATAATTGGCCACCGACCGTACCGGAGGAGGTGTCACTGTTCGAATTTTTGTACCCGCCAACATTCTTTTTTCTAAAACTTCATTACGCTTATTTACATCCCCAGTTTTGGCCTGAATCTCTTTTGTGACTTGCGCCAACTTCTGTCGATCAGTGCGCATTTTCTCAAGATCTGCTTTTAAGCTTTTGTAGAGCTCAACGCTTGCTTTGTAGGCCGCCTTCGCGTCGTCTTTATCTTTTTTGGATTGATCGAAAATGGCCTGTTCTTTGTCTCGCTCAATTTTGATTTTTTCGATTTGATGACGTTGGTCAGACTCCATTTTTTCTGAATTTTTGCGCTCGTTTTCAAAGCCTTTTCTTTGTCTCTGCCAATATTTGACGTCCCTCATCAACTGTTCATTCTCTTTAATGGCCTGCTTCTGCACCAAAGCCGCCTGCTCTTTTGCTCTTGCCGCTTGAGCTTTTTCTTCTTGAGCACGTCTTTTTTCATTTTCGCGAAGATTTTTTAATTCATTTTTCTCAGCAATTGCGGCGTCGGAGTTAGCTAAGGCTTCTTCGCTTTCGATTTCATCTTCAGTAAAATCGTCTGGTATGGCCGGATTCATTAAAAAAAGAATTGCTGCTAAAGTTGTTAATATTCTAGAATTCATAGAATACCTCATTCCTTTTGTTCTTTTCGGCAACATCATGAAACCACTTAATTTTTTCGTAATTCGTCGACTCTCAAAACGCGCCAAAATTCGGCGGCCTCAAACAATTTTTGGGCTTTTGTAAAAATATGTGATTTCAAATACTTAATAGAGTTTTGACGGGAAGTAGTAAACTTAGCCTAAAAAATTTCGCCAATATTTGTCTCTACCCCCAGTAAATTTTATGTAATACGCATTTTATGAGATTATACTTTTATTGACGCGGCACACCACTTGCTCTAGTGAATGGTATCCCCCTTTTCTTGTAGCGACCTGGTTCTCCCTCCCCCCATGTCCAGGTCGCTTTTTTTACCCCGAACTGGCCTCCCTGATTTAATTTTCAAACATTAAAATATTTAAATGCTTCGGAATTTCATTCTTCTGAGCTTTTGCTGCTCAGCTGCAAACGCAACACCTTTTAGAGTCGTTCTCGATCCAGGACATGGTGGGCGCGATAGTGGGGCGGTTTACGGTGATGTTAAGGAATCGGAGATCGTGCTCGCAGTCACTAAAGAACTCGAAAAAGCCATTAAAAACCACGGCGACACTTACGTAGTTCTACAGACTCGTGATTCGGATATCTACAAATCGCTCCCTAGCCGCGCCATTGACGCCAATCGTTTTCGAGGCGAATTATTTATTAGTATTCATGTAAATGCCTCACGCGACCAACGTGCCAAAGGCGCCGAGTTTTACTTTCAAAATCAACTCCCAGCCGAAGAAGAAGCTCTGTTTTTGGCCGCCAAAGAAAATGAAAAAGATCACCACGAAAACCTACCTGACGTAAAAATTTTTGATTTTAGCAAATACGAATACAAAATGCCGAACAACGATACGATTAACATTGTTGAAGACTTAGCCCGACAAACTCGCTTTGTTCTGAGCCGCCAGCTGGCTGAGAGTTTACTCCTCACTTGGGACCACAAAGGTAAGGCTTTTCACAAGTCGCTTCGGCAAGCTCCATTTTACCTCTTGTCTAATCTAAAAATGCCCGCGGCTCTCGCTGAAATTGGCTTTCTCACCAATCAAAAAGATGCTAAGGAACTTTCGAATCCAGAATACCACAAACAGATCGCACAAAATCTATTCAAGGGCATAATTTCTTACAAAGAATTTATAGACAAATACCGCGCAAAAGGCCTAGATTAATCGACTATGCGCAGAGACGGTAGATCCAATTCGCAACTCCGTAAGGTGAATATAACTCCCAACTTCAACGCCTGGGCCGAAGGCAGCGTTCTCATTGAATACGGAAATACAAAGGTTATTTGTACAGCGACGATTGAAGAAGGGGTACCGAAGTGGATGCAGACCGGCGGTCAAGGTTGGGTAACTGCAGAATATAGCATGTTACCGCGTGCCACCCATACGCGTAGCCAAAGAGACAAAATTGCCAAAGGTGGGAGGACGCTTGAGATTTCACGTTTGATCGGTCGGAGCTTACGGGCGGCCGTTGATTTGAAAGCGCTGGGCGATCGCCAAATCATCGTCGATTGTGATGTTATTCAGGCCGATGGCGGAACGCGAACAGCAAGTATTTCGGGCGGTTTTGTGGCACTAGGGCTTGCAATTCAAAAGTTACAAAAGGCCGTGGGACTAAAAAGCAATCCCATGAAAAATTATATCGCTGCTGTAAGCGTTGGCCTTTTCGATGGCCAACCACTATTGGATTTAAATTACGAAGAAGATTCTGCTATTCACATCGACATGAATTTTGTTTGCAACAACAAAAACGAATTTGTAGAAGTGCAAGGTACCGCTGAAGCGGGCGCATTTAATCAGTCCCAGCTTAATGAAATGATGGAAATAGCACAAGCCGGATGCAGTGAGATTTTTCGTTTGCAATCAGGTTATCTAAAAGACGTTTTATCGCTATGACAAAACTTTGGTTGGCAACAACGAACTCAGGAAAAATTCGCGAGATTCAGCAAATACTTTCTGAGACCGGAGTTGAAATTCATACACCGAGCGAACTGTCATTCTATGCAGCTCCTCCTGAAAATGGAAAAACCTTTGAGGAAAATGCTAAAATCAAAGCCAAGTCTCTTCATTCAATAGTTCCCGATGATTGGGTTCTTGCTGATGACTCTGGCCTCGAAGTTGAGGGCCTTAATAATTTACCCGGGATTCACTCGGCGCGATACGCTGGCGAAAAGGCTCAAGATGCTGAAAATACCGCTAAGCTTTTAAAGATGATGAGTTTAAGAAGTGCCACCAACCGCAAAGCCAAATTTCGCTGCGTAATGATTTTACGGGGGCCCGGTGGCAAAGAAGCGACTTTCGATGGCGAACTTATTGGAGAAATTACTAAAGCTATGCGTGGGACTAGTGGGTTTGGATATGATCCTGTCTTCCAACCCACAGGAGAGCAGAGAACTTTAGCAGAAATGACCCCCGCCGATAAGAACCGCATTTCCCATCGTGCAATTGCTCTGAAAAAAGTGCGAGAATTCTTCGAAAATTTGAGTTGAACTTCAAGCGCGCTTTATAGTAAAAACTCCTGACCATGATGAAAGACTTCAAAATTTTTACAGGTAACTCTAACCCAGAATTTGCGCGTCGCGTTGCGGGTGATGCGGGAGTTAGTATCGGTCACTCTCAAGTTGGCAGATTCGCTGACGGCGAAGTCCAAGTGGAGATCCATGAAAGTGTCCGCGGATCTCATGTTTTTGTAATTCAAAGTACTTGTCCTCCTGTTGACCAAAGTTACATGGAACTTTTTATTATGCTTGATGCTTTAAAACGCGCGAGTGCGAAACATATAACGGCAGTAATTCCCTATTTCGGTTATGCTAGACAAGATCGAAAAGTAGCTCCCCGTGCGCCAATCTCTGCAAAATGTGTTGCCGATTTAGTTACAACTGCTGGCGCCGATCGCATCGTTTGCGTTGACTTACACGCGGCTCAGATTCAAGGTTTTTTCAACGTTCCGGTGGATCACCTGTTTGCAATTCCGACAGTTGCAAGAACTTGGCGAGAGGAAATGGGTTTTGGTGATCAGTTTGTCGTGGTTAGCCCTGATGCCGGTGGCGTTGAGAGAGCCAGGGCATTTGCGAAACGAGTGGAATGCTCAATAGCAATTATTGATAAAAGAAGAAGCGGACCAAATGAAGCAAAAGCCATTAATCTCATTGGGGATGTCAAAGGCAAAACGGCTGTGATCGTTGATGATATGATTGATACTGCCGGGACTCTAACACAAGGAGTGGAGAGCATTTTAAAACACGGAGCTAAGGCTGTTCATGCCATAGCAACTCATCCGCTTCTTTCGGGACCAGCAGTTTCACGCATTCAAGAAAGTGGTTTACAAAAAGTTTGGGTGACAGACACAATTCCATTAAGTAGCCAAGCCAAAGCCTGCGACAAGCTGAAACAAATTTCTATGTCAGCCGTAGTTGCAGAAGCGATCAAACGTATTTACGGAAACGATTCAGTAAGTTCATTATTTAGTTAATAAGTTAAAGGGGAAAACATGAAGCACATCGAAATTAAAGTTGATAAGCGAGAGACCGGAAAAGGCTCTGCGCGCACTCTTCGCCGCAACAAGCAAGTTCCGGCTATTGTTTACGGACAAAAAATTAAAAACCTACCAATGTACACTGACGAAATTTCGGTCGTTCGTTACAAAGGTGCATTGAAAGACAACTCACTCTTTAAATTTGTTTCGGAAGAATCAACTTTAAATGGACTGATGGCGCTGATGAAAGATTACGAACGTGATCCTGTCAGTCTTCGCCCCATTCACGTGGATTTTTTGGCAGTTGAACTTTCACAAACTGTACGCGTAAAAGTCGAGGTAAAATTTGACGGTAAAGCTCTTGGCTTTGCCGAAGGCGGAATTTTAACGATTGTTAACCGCGCGATTGAAGTCGAATGTAAAGTTTCTGATATTCCAGAAAATATCATTGCCGATATTACAAATTTAAACGTCAACGAATCGCTACACCTGTCCGACATTAAAATGCCAAACGGGGTAAAAGCCGTTTCAAGCCCTGACCTAACTTTAGCGACGATCACAATCATCACCGAAGAAGAGTTGGCAGCGGCAACAACAGCTTCGACAGCGACAGCAGCAGGTCCTGCAGCTGAAGGCGCAGCTCCAGCAGAAGGTGCAGCAGCTCCAGCAGCGGGTGCAGCAGCCCCAGCAGCGGGTGCAGCAGCTCCAGCAGCGGCAGCAGCTCCAGCTAAAGACGATAAAGCTAAGAAGTAATATCGTGTTAAATGTGGCTTGTTGTTGGACTTGGTAATCCGGGTACAAAATATATTTTAACCCGTCATAACGTCGGCTTTATGGTTCTCGATGTGCTTGGCCAGCAAGCCGACGGGATATGGAAAAATGAACACCAAGCTGAAATGATAAAAACAAATATCGAGAACCATCCTGTGATTCTCGCAAAACCCCAAACGTTTATGAATCGCTCTGGAGATTCAGTACAGCCAATGGCGAATTTTTACAAAATTCCTCCTGAACAAATTATAGTCGCACAGGATGAAGTGGACCTGCCGTTTGGAGGGGTAAAGTTTCAAATTGGCCGAAGTTCTGGTGGTCACAATGGCATCAAGAGTGTGACTGAGAAACTGGGAACAGATAAATATTATCGCTTGCGAATTGGAGTTGGGAGACCCGCGATTCCGCAAATGAGTACTGCAGACTTTGTTTTGCAGAATTTTTCAAAGGACGAGCAAAAGGAAATACCGAAGATCTTAGAACACTGCTATAAAGGCATTTTGAGTTTGATGGAGTCTGGTTACACAAAGACGGCGACAAACTTTAACAAAAATATTTTTGAGGTTAGTTAATCTTTATGGGTTTAAAAGTTGGAATTGTTGGTCTTCCGAATGTTGGCAAGAGTACTTTATTTAATGCGCTCACTTCCGCAAAGGCAGAAGCCGCGAACTTTCCCTTTTGTACAATTGACCCAAACATTGGCGTTGTGACTGTACCGGATGCAAGACTCGATAAAATTGCAGATTTGGTAAAACCAGAAAAGACTATGCCGACAGCAATTGAATTTGTCGATATTGCGGGAATCGTTAAAGGCGCAAGTCAGGGTGAGGGTCTCGGAAATAAATTTTTGGCCAATATTCGTGAGACTGACGCGATCGTACACGTCGTGCGCTGTTTTGACGATGCCAATATCGTGCACGTATCAGGTTCCGTCGACCCATTAAGAGATGTTGAGGTGATTAATACTGAGCTTGCCCTTGCTGACCTAGATTCCATCGAAAAGCGCTATAAGAAAATAGAAAAAACGGCCCAAATGACAACGGATAAAGCGCTAAAAATTGAATTTTCGATCGTTTCAAAACTCTATAAAGCTTTGCAGGACGGAAAACCAGCGCGCACGGTTATTCCAAATGACGAAGTTGAGGCAAAAATCATGAAGGAGTGTCATTTGCTAACCGCAAAACCGGTTCTGTATGCATGTAACGTGAAAGAAGATGATTTCAATGCCGGTGGAAACGAGTGGACGAAAAAGGTCGAAATGCACGCGAAAAACGAAAACAACGAAGCCATTTTAATTTGCGCTGAGATAGAGGCCCAAATTGCTGACCTTGACCCCAATGAACGAAAAGATTTCTTGGCAAGTATAGGCGCCACAGAACCAGGACTAAACCGATTGATCTTTGCCGCCTATAAACTTCTAAATTTGTATACCTATTTTACAGCGGGAAAAAAAGAAGTCAGAGCTTGGACAATTCACAAAGGTGATAAAGCTCCCCAGGCGGCGGGAGTTATTCACACTGATTTCGAAAAAGGATTTATTCGCGCTGAAACATATCACTGCGACGATTTATTTGCGCTAGGATCTGAAAATGCGGTCAAAGAAGCTGGAAAATATCGCTCAGAAGGTAAAGAATATGTCGTTAAAGATGGCGACGTTATGTTTTTTAAGTTTAACGTTTAGCGTTTCGGTTTCAGCCTGGGAGCTTATTGGTCATCGCATCGTTGGCCAAATTGCGCAAAGTCATTTATCCTCGAAGGCGGCTGAACAAACCAAACTCTTATTGGGAGAGACCTTAGCCCAAAGTAGTACTTGGGCAGACAATATGAGGAGTGACCCTAAGTTCAAACACGTCGAGCCTTGGCATTATGTCGAAATTCCCAATGGCAAAACATATGAATCGTCAGTTAAAAATCCAAGCGGAGACATCTTAAAGGCGCTTCGTGAAACAGAGGGAATTTTGCGCGATGAAAATGCCAGTACCGAAAAGAAAACGGAAGCTTTAAAGTTTTTCATTCATTTTATGGGAGATTTGCACCAGCCCCTACACGTGAGTCGAGGCAGCGACCGTGGCGGAAATCAATGTTATGTGAAGTGGATGCATAAGGCCAACAGAAGCAATCTCCACCAGGTTTGGGATACTTTAATGATCGAATCGCAAAAATTAAGTTATACCGAATACTCCCAATTTTTGGATAACGTCACAGAAGAGAAACGCAAAAATTTTGTGAGAGGAGATTTTGATTCTTGGGCAAGAGAGTCAATGGAGCTTCGAGAAAAGATTTATCCCCCTAATTCTGAAAAATACTGTAAAGCTAAAGGCTATCCTCCTTTTAAAGAACAACCCTTGCTTAGCTACGAATACCGCTTTGAAAACCTTAAATCTCTCGAAGAGCAACTCCAAAAAGCTGGTCTGCGTTTGGCAGAAAAATTAAATTCGATTTGGCGTTAGAAAAAATTTGCAAACTCTGATTCAGCTTAGTACGTTTTAAGTAGCGGAGGTCCCATGGCAATTCAAGAACTCACGGACGAACAAATCCACACAATGACTTTAGAACAAAAAGACCAGTGGTGGTTAAAGAATGTTTATAAAGGCGACATGCCTCAGCTAACAATTCGCTCGGCACTGACCGGAATGATTTTGGGCGCCGTTTTAAGTTTAACAAATTTGTATGTGGGAATTAAAACTGGATGGACTCTGGGTGTAGGAATTTCATCAGTAATCCTGAGTTTCGCGATGTTTCGGCTCCTTTCGAAAATAAATTTAAGTACGGACATGACTGTTCTTGAAAACAATGCCATGCAATCCATCGCTACCAGTGCCGGTTATATGACTGCTCCCCTGATCGCGTCGATGCCAGCCTACATGATGGTAACTGGCCAAGTCGTACCGATGTGGCATACGTTTTGGTGGATCGTAGCACTGTCGTTTTTAGGAGTACTCTTTGCTTTTCCTCTCAAGAAGAGATTTATCAATGAAGATCAGTTGCCATTTCCAGAAGGCTATGCTGCCGGAGTGGTACTTGACAACCTTCATACAGATCAGGGTGGTAAAGAGGGAATGTTCAAAGCCAAATTACTTTTGACAGGAATGTCTATTTCCGCGCTGATGGAAACAATTCGTAATGAAGCCGTCATGAAGACTTTGAAATTGAAGGCTCTGCTGCCAAATTGGGATGACTATCTTGATAAGTGGTTTGGCGTTAAATTTACCATCGGCGGAATTCCTTTGAGCGCTCTTACAGTACACTGGGAAACTTCAATTATCATGGTGGGTACTGGTGGACTAATGAGCATGAAGTCGGCGATGTCGATGCTACTTGGTGGTGTAATAAATTATTTTATTCTTGCTCCTATTTTGATTAACAACGGCATTATTCCTGAGGCAAAATTTAAAGCCATCACAATGTGGTCACTCTGGGGTGGAGCTGCGATGATGACAACTGCCTCACTTTATTCATTCTTTTCAAAACCACAAATGATCATCGATTCTTTCTCAAAATTATTTTCTAAGGGAAAAGTAAAAAAGAAAGACCCACTCGAACACATTGAGCTTCCTATGTGGATTTTTGCGACAGGAATTCCAGTAATGGGTTTAGTTACTGTTTGGATGGGACACGCGTGGTTTGGCGTAGAATGGTGGTTGGGACTTATTGCGATACCTCTGGTTTTTGTTTTTACATTGATTGCAGTGACCTCAACGGGACTCACCGCAATTACTCCCGGAGGAGCTCTCGCAAAACTCACACAAATTAGTTATAGTTTTTTAGCGCCGGGAAATATTCCTACCAATTTGATGACGGCAGGAATTACTACCGAAGTTTCGCTTAACGCCAGCAACCTGTTGATGGATATTAAACCAGGCTACATGCTCGGTGGAAAACCACGCCATCAAGCGACTGGCCACGTACTTGGTGTGATCGCTGGCGCACTTGTTGCCGTTCCCGTTTTTTATTACATTTTCCACGGCGATATTTCGAAGTTTACCGGCGAGACAATGCCTCTTCCGGGCGCGCTTATCTGGAAAGCCGTCGCCGAGGTTTTGACAAAAGGTTTGAGCTCACTGCATTCGACGGCCCAGCTCGCCGCTTTGATTGGTGCAGTTCTCGGAATTGTATTTGAAGTTTGCAATCAGAAAACCAAAGGTAAATTTCCGTTGTCAGGCGTGAGTATGGGTCTTGGGTTTGTGCTACGATTCTCTGATACGTGGCTTATGGCCTTAGGAACTTTATTCTTTTGGTTCTGTGGACGGAATTTTAAAGAACCCAAGTCCTTTGGTCATCGCGCCTTTGTGAACAACCAAGAAACTATCGCTGCAGGCGTAATTGCCGGTGGTTCGATTATTGGGATTGTTTTGATTTTGATTGAGACGGCGTTGGGGCAGTAATGGTTTCCCCAACCCCAAGCCGAACCCCTTAAGTTTATAACTCCTCTGGTCTCGTCCGAGGTGTTTAAAGGCAATCCTTTACAGGAAATAAAAGGCATAAAAATTGAACCGCAAGTGGGTGATGAATTTTTTTGGTTTATGCTCCATTTTCGTGAATTTGGCTGTTTGTTTATTGATCAGCGTAACGCCAATTTTGTCACAAGGCGGTACTGTGTGTAGTGACCTTTTCACGCTCATTGCTGCGGGTACCTCTAGTCATACACCTGCCCCTTTGAACCCCAAAAATGTATATGGAAAAAGTCGAGCCAGATTTGAGGCGATCAAGTCATCGATACCCCAATGGAGAGACTTGCCAATTAAAGATCTCGCAGATTGGACCAATTCTGAACTTAAATGGAAGCCGGCACCCAGGAACGAGATGGTTGATTTGAAGGAGATGAGTGCCGCTCAGATCGAAAGAATAGAAGCGACCTTGAGACCATATACTGGTGAAAGTGACGTAAGATCGAATTCTGGATTCCTTGGTAAAAGCGAAAAACTGCTTCCACTTCTAGAGAAAGACGATGCCATCGTAAAACAGCTGGGACTAACACACCAAGACCTTGCTATTCCTATCCTAAAAATTAGGGCGCTACTCGAGCGTTTTGCAAATCAAATGTTGGTTGATCCCTATGCCGCCACCTACAGAGCTTTAATTTTAGAACTAATAAACCAAGCAAAGCCAAAAGAGGCTAAAAAAGTATATGATTCCTTTTACGACTTAGCCTATCTTGATTTTAGATTTTATAGTCGCAAATTCCGCGCCTCTATCTTACGAACAAGAGGAACCCAATATTCTCCGTTTGGTGACGGCGTTGAGAATTCCTCACAGTTTATCATTACTAACTTAGAAAATGGAAAGAGTTTGGTCGGTGGTTTTTTGGTAGCAGATCTCATAGAACGGTATGGGTTTTATGAGGGAATGAAGTCGGGGTACCGTTTAGACCCACGGCAAATCCTATCCGTCTTCGATTTTTTGGAACCCTCCAGCAAATAATAAAACCTCAGTCCCAAATCTCGCGAAACGCCGAAAGCGTATTTCCTTTTACCCCAACAGGAGCCGTGAGCCACGCCATGTTGGTTTCTTTACCAGAGTAAATGTGATCGTAGTTATAATAGTTGCCGACAACTTTTTTCACGTACTCACGGGTTTCAAAAAATGGAATGTGTTCGACAAATTCATCGGTATCTAAACTTCCAAAGGTCATCAGCCAACCATCTATACGATGAGGACCGGCATTGTAGGCAGCGGCCACCAGTGGAAGTTGACCAGAATATTTTTTAAGAAGCTTTCCTAAATAACGCGTGCCAATTTTGATATTCATACCGGGTTCGCTTAATTGATCTGTATGAAAGTTTGCCTCTTTAAGTAAGCGCGCCACTTGTTTTGCTGTGTTTGGCATAATTTGCATAAGTCCAAGAGCTCCCGTGGGAGATTTGGCATCGGCTTTAAATTGGCTTTCAGCGCGGATAATAGACCATACGAAATTTGTTGGTACAGAATAGTCACTCGCGACCGTTTTTACCGTCGACTGATAAGCGAGCGGATACGAGGCTTCCCACAAATCTTTAGCCCCTTCGATTCCCTTTTTCGTTCTTTCATTTCCGAGAACAACATAACCGACATAAGAAGAGCGGTTATAAGACTCAATCATTTGATATTGCGAAATTAACATTCTTAATTTCTTGGGGTCACGAATTCTTCCTTCAATATCAAACAGCTCCCACTTTGCTAAATCGAATAAACCAACACGAATAAGATCTTGGGCACGTTGATATTTTCTCATAAAATCAGGATTGCCAAAAGACATCGACACCATCATGTCTTTAGCTTCTTCCTCAACGTCGGTGCCTTGTGCAACTTCTCCTTCGGTTTCTTCATCCTCTTCTTCATCTTTATTGACAGTTTCTTCGCTCTCATCCTCTTCGGTCACACTATCTTTTTGCTGTTCGTCTTCAGCTTCGCTGTTAGCAATAGCATTTGCCGGATCGACTTCGGGGGCCTCGGTTTGGGCTGGCAAACGCACGTCTTCAGGAGTTTTTGGAACTTCCTCTAGACGCGTGCGTGCTAAAATACTGTAATAGCCGTTTCCCCGCGCTAGAATTTCAAAATGCTGTTTAGCCAATTGGTTTCTTCCTGAGCGTAAGCTACTCATTCCCATCCAATAATTAACTTTATCGTTGGCTGCCAATTGATGCCGGCGAGGCTTTCTTGTGTTGGATTTGTAATTTGCAAAAGCTTTGTAAGCTCCATCATAGTCGCCTTTCAAGTAACGAATCCAAGCCAAATGCCATTTTGCATCTCTCACCAAGCCCGACTTTCTAAATTTCTGTGTCACGAGCTCAAATTTTCGAATTGCACCGTCATAGTCTTGCGATTGATAACTCACAAACGCCGCTTTAAAAAGTGAAGCTCTACCTGTCTTAGTGTTAGGACTCAGATCATAAGCCCGCATATAAGCAGCCGATGAAATTTGATAACGCTGCGCCCGGGCAGCGGCTTTTCCTAACAGCTGAAGATAATCAATGTTATTTCGTTTTTCACCATAGTATTTGAGAATAATGGGCATGGCCTCTTCAACCATACCTTCATCAACAAGGAACTCACTAAAAATATTGTCAGCGTAATAGTCATCACCTTTACCGGCGTTTTTAGCTTTTAATGAATCTATTTCAGCACGGGCACGATCAGTTTCTCCCGCCCACCCCAGGGACTTAATGCGGGCCTTAACATCATGAATAGTGGCATAACAGCCAAGAGTTTCGCCTGCAACTTTTGCTGTTGCCAGGTCGATATTCCATTCCTTAACGAGTGGATGAGTTGGATACTTCGAATAAAGTTTTCTTGCCCATCGACAAGATTGCCACGGTCTTCGCAATTTATTTTCAACAAGAACTAAATGCCAAAGAACTTGAGGATAGTGTTCAGTGCCACGCATTTTTCGCGACAAATATTCAAAGTGCATGCGCGCTTGGTGCCAGTCCTTTTCGAGCACTCCAAGTAACCCCAATTCAAAGCGTGCCTCTTCAAAGTTTTTCTTAGACCCCCAGGCTGTGCGTATTTGCCGCAAGTGTTGGTGAGCCTCATCGTATTTTCCGAGCGTTTTATAGATTCGTCCAAGATGGAGATTTATATAATCTGCAAGCTTTGAACCAAGCTTTAAACTCTCCTGAAAGTGTTTTGCACTCTCATCAAAACTCCCGTTTTGAAATAACAGTGTCCCAAGCACATATTGCGCTAGCGACATATCTTCTGTTTTGACTTGATTTTTTGCGAGGTTTTCCGTGAGCATGGCAATCGACTTTTCGCGACCACCTTTAAGAACCTCGGTCCGAATAGCGTCAAAGTAATCACCAGCCGCGGTCTTAAAAGCAAAGCCAAATGCAAAAACAAATACTATTAAGTTCAACCTTGAACTCACTTTAAAATCCCTTTTCCTAGGTGGACATGTATCTACTTTAATGATAGCGAATCGTTATGGGAAAGTCGAAAAACAAGACTATTTTTTCATGTCAAAATTGCGGTGCCCAACGACCAAAGTGGGAGGGCCGCTGTCCCGAGTGTGGTGCATGGAATAGTCTGGTCGAAGAAGTTCCTTTCGACGATACCAAAGACCGGGGCTGGCTCTCTAATAATTCCGAAGGGTTATCGAGCCTATCGGACCAAGTTGTTTCTACTCCCGCTCAACGCGTTGGCACTTCTTATCTAGAGCTTGATCGGGTTTTGGGAGGTGGTTTGATTCCAGGCAGTTTTGTTTTATTAGGTGGTGAACCTGGAATCGGAAAAAGCACACTTTTACTGCAAATGTCTGACGGCGTAGCCCGTCAGGGGCGCAAGGTTTTGTACGTCTCTGGTGAAGAAAGCGTCGCACAAACGGTTTTAAGAGCGCAGCGCTTGGGATTAACAAATCAAAACGTCAAAGTCGCATCCGAAAGTAATTTAGGCGCGATATTAGCACTGATTGAAAAGGAAAATCCTGATCTCGTTATCGTTGATTCAATTCAAACGGTTTATTTGAGTGAAATCACATCTGCTCCAGGAACAGTTTCACAGGTTCGCGAATGTGCGGGTCAGTTAATGGGCATTGCCAAAAATAAAGGTGTGAGTATTTTTATTATTGGTCACATCACAAAAGATGGAAACATTGCCGGACCTAAAGTTCTAGAACATATGGTGGATACAGTATTATCATTTGACGGCGATCCTCATCACCAATTTCGTTTACTGCGCGCCCTGAAAAACAGATTTGGTGCCGCGCATGAGCTCGGCGTTTTCCAAATGGACTCATTGGGTTTGAAAGAAGTTTCAAATCCCTCCGAAATGTTTTTAGAAGAACGTAATGCTCAGAGCATTGGATCTTCCGTTTTTTGCTCGATGGAAGGCTCAAGGCCGTTGCTCTGCGAAGTTCAAGCATTAACAGTGACCTCACCTCTAGCCATGCCTCGACGCACCTCGATTGGTTTTGACGTCCAACGCGTCCACATGGTGGTTGCAGTTTTAGATCGTCATACTTCGTGTGATCTTTCGCATTCCGATATTTTTGTGAATGTCGTTGGCGGATTGAAACTTGAAGAGCCAGCGGCAGACTTGGCCGTCGCCGCAAGTTTGTTGTCTTCGTATGGTCACACTGAAGTCCCCGCGAAAATGGCGTTCTTCGGTGAAGTGGGTTTAACTGGCGAAGTGAGAGCGGTGAATTTCGCCGAGAAGAGAATTTTAGAAGCTCATCGCTTAGGTTTTGAAAGTTTTATTTTGCCGGCGGCTAACAAAAAACATCTTTCAGGTTTAGATAAAAAAATTCTGTCGCAAATTATTTGGATTCAGCGTTTAGCGGATCTGCCAAAATGTTTGAATATTACGCCTAAACGCCGCTTTGAAAAGTCTCCTGCCTTCGAAAAACCTTCGACCACTCAAGACCACATTAGCACCTAGTGTCTGTGCACGGGAATATAAGTAAAATATAACTAGGTACCAAAATCGGTTTTGGCGTGCTCGCCTATGGCTTTGATCGCACCAAGAATTCTTTCATCGACAATTCCGTTACGGCGCAAAACTTCATTTGTACGGTTCAGGCGATCAATCAACAAACGTGTAATTCCCACCAACCATTGCGGCGCCGTTTTGATTTGTTCTTCAATACTTTTTTTATCTATACATAAAGCTTCGACATCGGTTAACGCCATCGCCGATGCAGTATGAGGTTGGTTTAAAATAATAGACATCTCACCCAGATATTCGCCGGAGTTAACAATTGCCAGTGGAATTTCTTTTCCCTCGCCCCCACCATCGCGAAAGACTTTGATTTGACCTTTTTTGACGATAAATAGACGGTCGGGACTACCCTTTTCTCGCAATATCAAATCGCCCTTTTTGAATTTCACTATCTGTGGTTGCGACAAAAGTACCCCAATGTTTCTTGATTCTATTAAAGTATAGCGCGGGAAATCGCAGTTTGCCAACGGTTCAGACGTTCACGTCTAGATTTTGCCGACATCTCACTGACAAACTCTCGCTCGACACGCCAAACAGTTTTGATTTGGTTAAGGTCCTTCCAAAAACCAATTCCTAGTCCAGCTAAATAAGCCGCACCAGCGGAAGTCGTCTCTATAATTTCTGGACGCTCAATCTTGACCCCTAAGTAATCGGCTTGAGTCTGCATTAGCAAATTGTTAACGGCCGCCCCTCCATCAACACGCAAACTCTTTAGACTTTTGCCCAAGTCCCTTTGCATACTGATAAGAATTTCGGTGTTTTGCAAAGCCATTGCCTCAAGAGTCGCGCGCGCCAGATGAGCCTTGGTCGTACCACGAGTAAGGCCGCAAATAATCCCACGGGCTTCCTGATTCCAGTGGGGCGCCCCCAGTCCCGTCAGCGCCGGAACAAATTCAACACCGCCCGTGTCGGCAACGGAGCCTGCAAGTCCTTCCATCTCACTGGCCTTATGAACCAATCCTAATCCATCACGCAACCACTGAACAGCGGCACCGCAAATAAAGGCTCCCCCTTCCAAAGCATAGGTGACATTTCTATCGCGCTTAAGTTTCCAAGCAACGGTAGTAAGTAATTTATGTTTTGAAACCTTGGGCTTTGTTCCCGTATTCATTAACAGAAAACTTCCTGTTCCAAAAGTACACTTAGCTTCACCCGCAGAAAAACAAGTTTGGCCAAAAAGAGCTGCCTGTTGATCGCCGGCCACACCACTAATGGGAATTCCATCGGGAAGAAAACTAAGTCCACGCGTATAACCAAAGATTTCATCAGAGGCGCAAATTTCCGGAAGAACTTCGCCAGGCACAGAAAATATTTTCATCATATCTTTGTCCCACGTACATTTATCTAAGCTCATTAACATCGTGCGCGAGGCGTTTGAAAAATCAGTGCGATGAGATTTTCCGCCGGTTAATTTCCAAATCAAAAACGTATCGATATTACCGGCAGCGAGCTCGCCATTTTTCGCACGTTTTTTTGCGCCGTTAACATTTTCCAATAGCCAATGAATTTTACTTGCAGAAAAATATGCATCGATCACAAGGCCTGTCTTCGAGTAAATTTTCTTTTCTAACTTCTTTTTCTTAAGCGTGTTGCAAAAATCAGACGTACGACGACACTGCCATACAACAGCATTATAAACAGGATCAGATGTTTTTTTATCCCACAGTAAAACCGTTTCGCGTTGATTGGTAATTCCAATAGCCACAATCTCGTTGCCCGATACACTTCCTTTTTCCATCGCTTTGGTCATGGAAGTTACGACACTGCGCCAAATATCGCTTGGATTGTGCTCGACCCAACCCGGCTGTGGAAAAATTTGCGGATACTCTTCATTATGTTTAGCGATCACTCTGCCCTCTTCGCCGACTAGACTAACAGTAGTACCAGTTGTTCCTTGATCTATTGCTGCTATATATTTTTTTGCCATGGCCAAATCCCCTTTTTCCGTTATCATCGAGTTATGTCCAAAGACGATAAAATATTTAACCTTAAAGACCTCGATACGGACAAGCTGCTCTATCACGTATTGCCGCGCTTCATAATGGAATTAATGCGCAAATATTTTCGTATGGAAGTCGAAGGGAGCGAAAACCTGCCAAAGACTGGTGGTTGCATTATCGCTCCGAACCATTCTGGCTATGCGGGATTTGATGCCTTCTGCTTAAAAAACGAAATTTACAAAGCAATTGGCCGATCCGCTAAGGTGATGACTCACCATTTTTGGTTTTTAACCCAAACGACTTCTGTTCCCGCCAACAAAGTCGGATTTGTAGATGCCACCACAAAAAATGGAATTGATCTTCTCAAAAGAGGAGAAATGATAGTTTTATTTCCTGAGGGGGAATATGGAAATTTCAAACCTACTAGCCGTGCCTATAAACTTCAAGAATTTAAACGCGGATTCGTGCGCCTGGCAGTTTACACCGGAGCCCCTATCATTCCAACAATTGTTCTTGGGGCAGAAGAAACTCACATTAACTTAAAGGAATTAAAATTTACAAAATTTTTGCGTGGCGCGGTTTTGCCACTGCCCCTTAACATTTTACCTCTCCCTGCGCGTTGGAAAATTATTTTTTTAAAGCCAATTTATCTACCCTATAAATCCGAGGCGGCAAAAGACTCTGAACTCATGCGTGAAATCGCCGATGACATTCGTGAGCGTTTGCAAATGGCCATTCGCAAAGAATTGGCGAAAAGAAAATCTGTCTTTCTCTAAGTCTTAACGCGTAGGCGCATCGGCCAAATCATTGCCGACTGTCTGTAAAATACTGACCCAGGCCTTAACAATATGGCCAGGGTCCTGTGGGTCTCGGCTGACGAGCTCTTTAGATACCAGCACAGCGACAATTACACACACAAATAAAATTAAAACATACTCAATGGCAATTTGACCTTGGCTACCCAGACGTTTAGACTGGTTGAGTGAGTGAAGATAAGTCGGAACCAAAAAAGTTCTCTTTTTCAACAGACTCTTGGCCATTTTCTATCAAACTCCTAGTTATGATGGTCTTGGTCTTCTTTGCTAGTATCGGCTATTTTCGCAGTAATCTTATGGATCAAGATCATTTTACAGATAACGAGATCGACTCTAACACTGCCGGTGATGACGAGGATGTGCAGGTCTCAGAAGCCGGTCAGCGCCGGACAATTAAAAATCTTGAGCTCAAATTGGAAAACGGAACATCGGCTCATCTCGCTGATTTTAAAAATCGTGTTGTCATTTTAAGTTTTTGGGCTTCAGACTGCGGGCCATGTTTAGAAGAACTCCCCACGTTTGCGAAACTGAGCCAAACCTTCGGGAAAGATAAACTTGTCGTTATTCCTGTTAATATCGAAGACGATGAGTCTCTCGACAAAAATTTTGTGGCTGCTTTTTGGAAAAAAAATAATTTTTCTTTTCCCAGTTACTTCGACACAAAGCAAATTAATGCCCAACTCATGGATATCCAAGTCATCCCAACAAACTATGTACTTGATAAGCAGGGCCGCATCGCTTTTTCAAGTTTTGGCTATAATAACTGGTCAAGCGTTAAGGCACGCGATCTCATAAAATCTCTAGTCGAAGAAATCTAGCACTGACCACGACTAAAAACTGTTTGTAGATGAGAAAAAATAAAATCATAGCCGCTGTCGTTAATCGTCGAGTTAATTCCAAAAACATAGTCCTTGTCTATTCGGCTTACAGCAACACAATTAGCGTCTGGACCTGAAACCTCAAAAGACAAGTTAAAAACATCAGACGAAGGATAGAGCATCACAAAAATATTGGCACCAATGTTTTTCAATTGCTTACGGCTCTCTGTGAAATTTTTCAAAACCTGTTGGATTTTAAAATAAATTTCCAGCGCCAAAGATTCTTGGTATTGTGCAAAGTAGATCCTTAAGGGGCCGTCAAAAATTGCCGCGTTGAAAGCCGGGCTGTAAAACTTCGATTGCGTGAGAGTTGCAACTGACGGATTGACCATCTAAACCCCTTTGTTTTATGCCTCCTCCTAAGCCTAGAAAAGTTTTCCACTAAAAAGCAATTTTTTTTTAATAAATTCTTTTATTTTTGGACCAGGTTGACAGAATTGGCATCTTTCCAACGCGGTAGAAGAGTTCTCGCCAGGAATTTTCGAGAACAATAAAGTCGGCGGATTTACCGGCTTCTAAACTCCCGACGGAATCAGCAAGCCTTAGCGCATGTGCGGCGCCTATTGTGTAAGCGGAAATGATTTCTGGTAAAGTCATTTTCATGTTTAATCGCGCCAGCACCCCGACCAGAGACAAATCCGTTGAGGGACTTGTGCCGGGGTTAAAATCGGTTGCCAAAGCCACCCGCGCCCCCGCATCGATAAGCCGGCGAGCCGCAGGGTAAGCCATTTTTAAATAAAAATCAGCCGTCGGTAGCAAAACACAAGTTGTCTCTGAGCCTGCGATCTCGCCGACTTCATCGTCTTTCAAACACACCAAATGATCAACACTTACGGCATTCATTTTGGCCGCCGCCACGGCAGCGCCGGTTGCCGTCAATTGCTCGACATGACCAACAAGATCCATTTCTAGACTTTTAGCGGCCTGCCAGTAGCGCTCTCCCAACTCCAGAGAAAAGTACCCGTGCTCAACAAAAATATCCACGCGCCGACTTAACTTTTTTTGCTTTATCTCAGGAAGAGTCTTTTTAATTATTTCATCTATATAGAGAGAAAAGTCCGGCTGCTCAGGGGATCTGGCGTGCGGCCCTAAGTACGTTGAAACAACTCTAATTTTTTTTACCTTATTTATTAAACTTAGTAGTCGAATTTCTTCTTTATGATTCAAGCCGTAGCCAGATTTAACCTCTAATGTTGTTACCCCTTGACGAACGAACTCCAAAACATGTTTATTCAGGCTTACCATTAGATCACGATCAGAAGCAGCTCGCGTAGCACGTACGGTCGACAGGATACCACCACCTTTAGAAGCAATTTCTTGATAGGTAGCGCCTTGATTACGCATCTCAAACTCGTGGGCCCTGTTTCCACCAAAAAGCGAATGTGTATGACATTCCACAAAACCAGGCATAACAACTTTTCCGTTAAGACTTATCGATTTCCTTTTTCCTTTCAAAAGTTTTTTGGGGATTTCCTTTAGCTTTCCTGCCCAAAGAATTCTAGTCCCACTGGCTACCAAAGCCGCGTCTTCAACAATACCTAAATCAAACTCAGCAATGCGACGCCCTGATTTTTTGGCGGCGGGCGCTAAAGTTAAAAGTTCGGATATGTTTTTATAAAGGATCACATTTAAGAATTACTGAGTAATACCACGTCTTGCAAATTCATTTTGAAAGTCTGATGAATATTTTCCAGCAAACAGCTGACTATCGAGAGTCTGGATTTTGGTGAGGGCATCCACAAAAGAGTCAGAAACTGAAGCTGTTAACAGGTGCTCATTAAAGAGCTTATCGATGTCTTTAATCCCGCTGGCGCTTCGAAGTGCGGCTTTTTTGCGAACCTCCCACCAAACCGAGGCATACACCCTTCCCATCAAATGAACTTCACCCTCTAAGGTACCGCCGCAGGCATTATAAGCTTGGGTCGCAGTTAAATTCGCATTACTATCAATTTTTCGGGTTACTCCGCACTCATCAAAACCATCAAATTTATTCACAAGCGATTCGCCCAATGCTGTATTCGACGGGAATAAAATAGCCGCGTGGTAATCAGCCTGTCCTTCGTCAATGGCCCCCATACAACCTTTATTATCTTGGCAGCAGGTAGCAGTCGGAGTATTGGGCGAGCAAACCTTTGTGTTGTCGGTATTAGAGTTGTTGTAAATTGCAAAGTTTGTGGCGTAACCAATATTCGCGTGACCCATTTCATGTAGATAAATTTCTGCGCCTAACGAAAATTCAGCTCCAGTTGTGGAATCCTCACTGATAACAACATAGCGATTCACGGGATCCCAAAAAGCGTTATCTAAATCGGGATACCAAGAAACCACTTCGATAGCTCGGTCGCGGGCAAAAAAATTGCCGACTTGCCTAACCATATATTTTATTTGCAAGTTAATCCAATAAAATGCCATTACCTGGCTGAAACGATGGTTAGTATCATTTCCATAGCGGAACTTAAACTGGCCGCCCGCCGTACTCACCCGCTGTAAAACAGAAGTTTTAGTTTGAGCTGTAACATTAATAGAGGAGTTTTTCAAAAATCCCGAATTATCATAATCAGCTCTTTCAATATTCACAGCATGGATCTGTAAGGGTGACAAATTAGAGTTTGCAGAAATATAAGTGGCAAGTGCCATTCCATTCATAGCAACGGGATTTTTCCAAAATAGACAACTATTATAGTTAGGGTTCGAAAAACAATCCGTCACTTTATTGGGAACGTTATCTGGTAGATTGCTGCTATTGTTGGGGGACAGATTATTTGAAGATGAACTTGGATTGGCAAAAGAGTTGAACGCTTGGGTGACTGGGAATTCGCCACCGCCGCAGTTTTGAAAAGCCAACATCAACGCTGTCAAAACGCCAATAATTTTGAATGCATTCTTTTTGGCCAACTACATTCCCCCCGCCAAGCTTAATATTATCGGACCTAGGTCGAGAAAACTTTAGTTCATTTTGAGACGATGTATCTTTATGTCCTCGATTTTGTTAAGAAATAAAGATTATGAGAGCACTTGTAAGTGAGCTTGTGAATGAAAAAGTAGTCACTCGTTTGGTCGATCGCGATGAACCTAAAATCGACGATGGTGAAGTTCTTATCCGCGCTCGTTTCTCAAGCCTCAATTACAAGGACGCTCTAGCGGTTACCGGTAAAGGAAAAATCTTTAAAGGCTATCCCCGGATCGGGGGCATTGATGTAAGTGGAGAAATTGTCGATAGCAAAGCTCCTGATTTTGACTTCCAACCCGGAGACGAGGTCATCATTACCGGTTGTAATCTGGGAGAAGTGTATGATGGCGGTTTTGCGGAGTATGTAAAATTCAAAGCGGAAAGTGTGATTCCTCTTCCTCCAAGCTTAACGATGGAAGAGGCAATGGTTTTTGGAACCGCCGGATTTACGGCGGCATTGTGCTTTCAGCGGCTTATTCAAAATGACCAAACTCCTGAAAAAGGAAGTATAGTCGTGACTGGCGCCAGTGGCGGAGTTGGGACGTTTGCAGTAAAGTTTCTTTCTCAATCGGGATTCCAAGTCATTGCTATTTCCAGCAAGAGAGAAAGATACGATTTCTTAAAATCTCTCGGCGCAGACACGGTTTGCGATATGAGTGGGCTCAGTCTTGGAGATCGACCGCTGGAAAATGTGAAATTTGGTGGCGCCGTGGACAATGTCGGAGGAAATACTTTGGCGCGACTAAGCCACCATATTAATATTTATGGAAATATCGCTTGCGTTGGTCTAGCAGAAAGTCACGAAATGAATTTTAGCGTTATGCCACTTATTCTTCGAGGGGTAAGCCTTTTAGGAATTAGTTCTAATAATTGCCCAATGCAACTCCGTCAAAATCTTTGGCAATGGTTGGCGACGGAACTTAAACCCAAAAATTTGCATAGTTTTGTAAGCGAAACCGGCACACTTTCTAATGTTTGCAATTTGGCGGAGAAAATGCTTAAACGACAAACTTGGGGCCGCATATTAATCCGTTGCGAGAGTTAATTCTAAAATTTGATCATTGGTTATTTTTAAAAATAAATAATCAATGGACGCATTCGGTTTTAGATTGGTTTTTTGTCAACATGACAGATTTAATGAAAACCGATGCCTTCGTAAAAATTATTTTACCCCTCATTTTGGTTCTCTTTGCTTTTTGGAAAAAGAAAACTGCACTGCAAATTATCGCTTCAATCGCTTTTACCGTAGCTATAGCTGATTTTGTCTCCTATAAAATTTTTAAGACGGTCTTTGACCGCGATCGTCCTCACTACACCGAAATCGGCGCTATCGTAAAAGTCCCTTATGCACCGACAAGCAAGAGTTTTCCCTCTAATCATGCCCTAAATACATTTGCAGTTGCTAATATTTTAGCCTTTTATTGGCCAGCGAGCGGGTTGTTCTTTTGGATTTTTGCATTTTTGATGGCTTACAGCCGAGTTTATGTTGGAGTTCACTATCCTCTGGATATAATCGCTGGTATGATACTCGGTATGACTATAGCCGTGGTAATACGCAGAACAATTCTTTTGCGATTCCCTTGGTTTAAGAAACAATAAATTTCGCTGGAGAAAAAGGAGAAAAAATGAAACTAAGAATTTTGCTTGTGGCCATAAGCATGTTGGTCATGAGTTGTGACAAATTAGGTGGAAAAGCAACACCCTCGACAGATAAAGAAAAGACGCTTTATGTTTTAGGAGCACAGCTCGGCCGCAACCTTGAAGATTTTCACTTCACCGAAGCCGATTTGAAATTTGTTGTTCAAGGTATGAATGACAAAGCCACAGGCAAAACAGTTCAAGTTCAACCGTCACAGGAATATTTTGAAAAAATCAAGCTTCTGATGGAAGCGCCAATGAAAGAAAAAGCAAAAACTGAAATTGAGGCAGGCGATAAATTTTTGGCCGATGCCGAAAAACTTGAAGGCGCAAAGAAGCAAAAATCAGGTCTTATCTACATTGAAACCAAAGCGGGATCAGGAAAAAATCCGACCGCCCAAGATTTCGTAAAAGTTTTTTATCGCGGCACACTTCGCGATGGTAAGGAATTTGATAGTAACATGGGAAAGGAACCCGCGAAATTTCCTTTGGGTGGCGTAATTCCCTGCTGGACTGAAGGCCTTCAGCTCATGAAAGTTGGCGGCAAAGGTACTCTTTACTGCCCATCGACTATTGCTTATGGTTTCCGTGGCAGCCCACCAGTAATTCCCGGCGGCGCAGCTTTGAAGTTCGAAGTTGAACTGCTTGGAATTGAAGGCGCTCCAAAAGCGAATCCTCCTGGCAAAAAATAATGTTGACCCCGTCCACCCGATATCTGGTGCGCATTCTCGTTGCACCCCTTCTTATTTTTATTCTTATGAGGATCGGATTCTGGTGGGCGTTTAAAAGCGGCTTCGATATGACCCGCAAGGAATATTGGACCGCTTGGTTCTTAGGAATTCGCTACGACCTTCGGGTCGCTCTCGTTCTGGCCTTACCAAATATTTTATTATTAAATTTGCGTTACTTTAATCCTCGCTGGTCTCTCTCAGCAAGAAAGATTTGGAAAGCTTATTGGGTTTTCGTAATGACTATTGTCTTTGCGTTTTATCTACTGGATTTTGGTTACTATGACTATTTGCGTACCCATGCTAATGCCACTGCCCTTAGATTTTTAGTTGATATTAGTATTTCCGCGCAAATGGTTTGGGAAAGCTATCCGGTAATCAAGGCAGGAATAGTTATTCTATTTTTTGCCTGGATATATTCAGTTATTTTCACACGACTGATATTGCCGGCAGTTAATAAATCTATTGAAAATATTTCTTTTAAACAATCTTTCTTAAATGGAACAATGGCCGCTTTATTTATCTTGATCGGTCTCCACGGAAAGTTTTCACAATATCCTCTACGCTGGAGCGATGCCTATTTTTCAAATAACGCCTTCACTACCGCACTTGCGGTAAATCCGGTCCATTATTTTTTTGATACGCTCAAATACCGAAAGACAGAATACAGTGTGGAAACGACAAAAAAATATATTGAACCTGTTCGCAGTTACTTGGGACTCAATACTTCGTCAGAGCCCCTTGACTTCAAACGAAATGTCAACCCACCACCACTTGATAAGCCAATAAATGTGGTAATGATAGTACTTGAATCTCAGGCTGCATACAAAACCGGAGTATTCGGCAATGCCGCAGATCCAACACCCAACTTAGATAAAGTTGCACGCCAAGGAGTTTTATTTCGTAAGCACTATGTTCCTAGCGAAGGGACCGCACGCTCGATATTTGGAATTTTAACGGCGATCCCCGATGTTAACTCCGATTATACATCCTCACGCAATCCACTAATTGCCAGTCAAAACCTGATTTTAAATTCGTTTACCGACACCAAGAAATTTTATTTTTTGGGTGGGAGTACAAGCTGGGGAAATATTCGCGGACTTATTTCTTATAATATCCCTGACATTGAAATCGTCGAAGAAGGAAATTTCTCAAGTGGACGTAATGATGTTTGGGGAATTTCCGACTTGGACCTGTTTAAAGAAGCCCATAAAAAATTTGTCTCCCAAGGAGATCAGCCTTTTTTTGCCGTCATTCAGACCGCTGGATTTCATCGCCCTTATACAATTCCGCAAAATCGCGACGACTTCACCTTGGTAAATCTCAGCGAAGAAAAAATTAGAGATGGCGGATTTATTTCTGTTGAAGAACTAAATTCTCTGCGCTTTCAAGATTATAGTTTAGGAAAGTTTTTTGAACTAGCACAAAAATCCGAATATTTTACTAACACTCTCTTTGTCATTCAGGGCGATCACGGACTCCCCGAAAATAGCGCAAAAAATCTAAGTAGAGGTGAAAAGTTCTTGGGACTTTCGCGTTGGCATGTCCCCCTGATATTTTATTCGCCAAAATTATTCCCTAACCCTAAAACTATGGATGTGATTTCAAGTGAGCTTGACGTTATGACATCAATTGCCTCGCTCGCCGGAAGGGCCCACACCAATACGACTCTGGGAAGAAATCTATTTGATGCGAGCACGGCCTCTGGCCCGAAAACGGCCTTGCTCTACACTTACTATGAAAATCCACCAGGAATTGCAGTCATAGATGATCAGTTTGTCGTAAAATGTAACGCCAAGTTTATTTGCCAGGGACTATTTGACTATACTTCAGACACTCCTGAAGAAGACCTAAGTAAAAGTAATCCTGAGCGTTTTCAAAAAATGCAAGAGCTTACGTTTGGACTTTATGAAAGTGCTAAATATCTTTTATATAATAACCCAAATCCCCTAGTAAAAAATAATAATTAGCTACTGAAGAAATAGCTGAATTCTGCCGATAAATTAACCGGTTATGAATCGGTTATTCTACCCCGTTCTTTTCATCATTTCGTTTGTTTTTTTGGGATATAGCCTCGCGGCTAACAAAAAAAATAATCCAAATGTCAATAAACGTGAGCCCGCCAGTTTTAAGTACGTCATTTCTAGCATTGAATGGATGGAGTTGATGTCGCGCAGTTTGCCAGCGGCCTTTTGTGATTCAAAAGAATATTACGGCTTTTGTTTTGAATCCGATTTTTCCACTTGTGGATCTATGGTCGAAAAAATCGCTAGAAGTTGCTATCGCAAAATTTCAATTCCGAAAAATGTCAGGTTATCGACACAGGGAGTTGATCTCGGCCAGGTTCTTGGCCGCTGTGTGGGTGGTGAATTTGAAAAGCAAATGTCTGCAAAACGTAAAAACACTTCTGTTTGTAAAGAGAGTCGACAATGGTTTTAATTTTTATTCTGGTTTTTTCATTCTTTTCTAACGCCAATGCCGACTGTGGTTTAAGTGTGAATGATCTGCAGGAGCTGCGAACTACTTTACTTTGTAGCTGCGATGATGATACGAGTAGTTGCGCCATTATGGTCGACGCTTTCCAAAACCCCAATGGGGAAACACTTTCAGCAGCGATCGGAGCTGCAATTGGTACACATCTGAACTATCGCTCATCATCTCCTTATCAACCCAAAGGTAGACTCAGCCAAGCCGGATTGAATGATTGGGCCGCGACCGCTTTTAAAGGGTGTGATCTTTTGGAGCCTGATATGCGAAAATTACTTTCGTTGAGCATAGATGATCAAATTGCCGCTATGAACAGTGATTCGAAATTGTGTAACTCCACCAAGAAAATTTTTGAAGATTTTGAAGAGCCCCATTTTACCGCGCGCTGTGAAAACGGAAGCTTGAAAGCCAGTCCCAAAAAACAAAAAGATTCTGTCGAACATACCGTAATTCGAGCTCCAGCCAGCACAAACTTCACACATATATTACGCAGTCGTGGCGGAGAGACGGCTAAAGACACTATTCGTCCATTTGAAATGGTAATTCGGGGAAAAAGTGATTCTATAAATTACAAACTAAATTTTATGGGTGAGGACAATAAACCTTTGAAGCCATCTGTCGCTGAGGTAAAAGAAGTGCGCGGATTGTGGCAAAGACATCGCCGCGAATTTGTGGAAATGACTAATTGCTGTCAGAAAAAGTTCGCAGACGGTAAAGCGTGTAAGAAATATGACATTGAAAATTAAAGCTTCGAAAGTGGATAGGCCGTCACTTTGTTTTCGCCCATGCGTGGCACTATTAATATTTGAGTCGATGGAATAATTCCGATATCCGCTGACCCTTTAAACCCATACATCAGCGTTTCTGATTTCCCACTAGCGGCTTTCACGCGAAATACTTTCCCAGCCATCCAGTCTGATACGATAAAGTTTCCCTTACTATCCATTTCTAAGCCATCAAGGTGACCAAGTGGTCGGCGAGTAATTTTATTAATTAGTTTTGTGCCTAGACCGATTGAATAGATGTGTCCTGTGGATTTGGTGTTCCAATTCCCTTCTTCAATGAGGCCCCACGACGCAACAATGAGTTTATTTCCATGAACTAGCAAGCCATTAGGCGATTCCAGCTGTTTACCGTCAATAAATACCGATGATTTATCTCCTTCAATACGATAAATGCGACTTACCAGTGTGTCAGAAACAAACACAACTCCACTATCATCGACGGCCACGTCGTTAAGAAATTTAGCTCCGGGAATATCGATTTTCTTGGCGACAGCCCCATCCTCTATGTTAATAGCAATGACCTGATCAATATCGCTGACCCACAATGTGCCTTTGTAGGCACGCAGCCCTTTAGGAGCGTTCAGTCCTCTGACCCAATCTTTGGCAATCATTTTTCCGCTTTTATCAAGTTTGTGAATAGCTCCATTCCCATCTTTTTCGTCTGGCTTACCTCCAACGGCAGACACAAAAATCGTTTTTGATTCGTTGTCGTAATAAGTGCATTCCGGTGCATCAATGCCTTCGGTGACTGCCCATAACGGGTGAACTTTTGCATTCTTATCATTTTCTTTAGAGGCGTCTGTAGCCGCAAAACTATTGACCACCGTTGTAATAGCTAAAACTAAAGCTAATTTTGAAAACATAAATTTGGACATGTTGGCCTCCGGACTTTGTATCCTATAAAAAATTCTTTCCAGCGCCAACTAGATTTAGATTATGCCGCCGACTTATTGGATGTGGAGGTATACCTCAATAAGGCATCCTTTACGTTGTTAAAGATTTCTGTTTTGCTGAGCACTCCCTGCGCAAGCAGAAAATCTTTTATTGATGGGCGCACCCCACATATCGCTATATCTGTGGACTTTTTACGCAGAACCTTTTTGAGCTGCGCCATAAAATTTATCGCATAATTATCACAGCCCGAAACATCGCGCATGTTTACAATTGCCAAACCAAAATCCGTGGTATCAAGCTCACGCAAACACTTTAGCATTTCAACTTCAAAACGGGCACCCATAATCCCTATCAAAGTGACTACCAATACCTTATTTTTTTCAGCAATTAAATATTGAAAGATGTCTGAACCATCATCTACGGACACAGTATCTGTAACCTTGCTCACAAACGTACCCCTTGTAAGGTTTCTTCTAATGATTTTAATTCTTATGAGTCAATAAAACCAATTATTCTCAATTTGAGTGTATCTCGTGTATCAATCTTAGAAAGAGATTTTCTGCTGCTTTTAGCGCAGTCTCTCGAGCTCTTGGTTAAGACGAGTGAGCTCCCTGTTAACCGTTTCCTTACGTATTTTTAGCTTTGTAACCTCTTCGGCTGGCGACCTTCTCTCTTTGACTTTAAGGTCGTTATCGATGGATTTCATCAATCCTTTTAGGTCGTTGATTTCATCGTTGAGGTACTTTTTTCTTCCGGCGAGATACCCGGTAAGAAACTTCGCTTCACTAACTTTAGGACAGCTTTTTTGGTAAAGCTGTCCCTGAACTCCAAACTCATAACCATAACTAGATTTACAGAATTTTTTTAGGCCAAAGCTAAAACCTTGTTTATATTTTTCACAAGTTTTTTCGCCGTCTTTTTCATTCGTGTTGGGGTAGGGGCTTCCATAAAGTGCATCCTGAAAACCCAAATTATACCCCTCTCCGTCTTTGCAGGACTTTATAGCGGGCGCAGAGCAATTTATATTTCCTAGAGCCAATAATAACAACAGCGGAAAGATTATTTTAGTCATCCAAGCACTCTTCTATTTGCTTAACAAGTTTTTGCCAGTCTATTGGCTTCAAAAACAGGGCCTTCGCACCCTTTTTTGTCGCTTCTTTCGCATTAATATCCGCATATCCCGTAAGTAAAAATACATAGGGCTTTTGCGGGTCTATCTCTCTTATTTTTTCGAGTAATTGAGTACCATCCATATCGGGCATGCGAATATCTGAAATTACCAAATCGACATCATTGCTCATTATGCGCTGCAAAGCCGCGTGCCCATTAGAGGCCACAGTAATTTCACAGCCATGATGTTGAAATTCTTCAGAGAGCAAGTCGCGCAAATCAGGCTCGTCGTCAACAATCAAAATTTTCTTACCTTTTAACATTCAGCTTTTCTTTCTTTTCCGTCTTAAAACAACCCGCAGCCTTTACCCGGTCGTAAATTTTTTTAGACACTAGAAACTGTTGTCCTGCCGGCAAGTCGACTTTATCCATGATTTCATTACTCTCGAAAAGTTTGGCAGTTTCCATATTGCCATCGAGTGTCTGCGCTAACGCCATTTCTATCATCATGGCGACCGGTTGAGCAATTTGCGTGAACTTTCCACGAATTTTTTTGTCTATTTGCTTCAGAATATCAATCTTCGGCAGTTGGTTATTTTTATCTTTTTTCTTTTTATCCGGAACGGAGCATACTGAAGAAGTACGTAAACAGTCGGTCTTGCCGCAATTGATTTTGGAATTAAACAGCGGTACATAGCGATCGGCAACCCAAGCAATTTCTTCAAACAACATACCTTTTTTCTTGTCGATACTCACCCAGTAAGGTTCAGATGCTCCGACAGAAAAAATTTTTTTTATGTCTTTTTCAGATTCATAAAATACGCCAAAATTAGACAAGTGTTTTTTGCCATTTTGGGGTTTTTGAGTTTTGTCTTCAAAGCCGCAAACAAACAGGCGCTTTTCTCCACTATATTTCATAGACAAAACCGCTTGGACTTCGTCAGAATCAGGACAGGTCTGGGCATTGGCAATATTCAGATTCAACATTGCAAATATAATCAGCTCTAACATAGTTTTATAAGCTTAGCAGCGCGGCCAAAACTGTACTAGTACGGGCCTTGAATCTCGACCTTATGTCAGGTAGCATGACAAATGGATATGGCAAGAATTTTTGGCATTAACTTAATCCTATTTTTACTAATTCGAGTTTACTTGATCGCGACTATTGTAATGTTTGGTACCTCGACGCCAGTAATTCCAATTATTCGCTCTCTCTTTGTAGGTGCTTTTTTTGATCTGATCGTATTATGTTATGCGTTTGCGCCTTTGATCGCAATTCGATTCGTTTTACCGAAAGCCTACCATTTTAAAAAATGGTTTCGCATTTTTCAGGGCACTTATTTACTCGTTGCCTTTATGGTTTTTTTATTTGCGGCGTTCGGAGAGCCATTCTTTTGGGATGAATTTAAAAGTCGCTACAATTTTATTGCCGTTGATTATTTAATATATACGACAGAAGTTATAAATAACATTTGGGAATCCTACCCTTTTGGATGGTTTCTTTTTTTTGTGGCCATTTTGAGCGCTGGACTGTCCTATTGGGCGTTAAAAAACACCAACGAAACTAAGAGCTGGCAGCTGGGTTTTGTCGTTTTACTTCTTGTTCTCGATTCATTTTTATTTTCACAGGCAATTGCTGAATCAACTCCCTACCGCGAAGCCAATGAGTTGTCTAAAAATGGAATTTACTCTTTTCTTTCTGCGTATTTTCACAACGAGATAAACTACACCGAGTTTTACGCCACACGCGACGAAGATCAGGTTATTTCTCGCCTAGAGAAATTATTTCCAGAGTCACAAGTTACCAAAGAACATGGAATTCATCGCCACGAGACCCCCTCTGACAGCGAGCAAAGGCGCAATGTGATTTTAGTGGTAATGGAAAGTTTGAGTGCAAAGTTTATGGACACTTATGGGAGTAAAGATCATATAACACCGAATTTGGATCGCCTTACTAACGAAGGATTATTTTTTAGAAATATGTTTGCTACTGGAACAAGGACTGTTCGCGGACTCGAAGCGCTAACGCTTGCGGTTCCCCCGACTCCTGGCCAATCCATCGTCCGCCGCCCTGAAGGAAAAAACTTATTTAATCTCGGTAGCGTTTTTCGACAAAGAGGTTATAAAACCCAGTTTATTTATGGAGGATATTCCTATTTTGACAATATGAAGGAATACTTTATTAGCAATGGCTTTGAAATCATCGATCAGGGAAGTTTGACTAAAGAAGAAATTACTTTTTCCAATGCTTGGGGTGTTTGCGACGAGGATTTATTTAAGCGTGTTGAAAAAGAGGCTGATCTTCACCATAAAAACAAAAAACCATTCTTTCATGTTGTGTTAACAACCTCAAACCATCGCCCCTATACATATCCCGATAACAAAATTGATATCCCTTCCGGCTCTGGTCGCGGCGGTGCTGTGAAGTATGCAGATTACGCAATCGGTGAATTTCTAAAAAATGTTGAAAGAAAACCGTGGTATAAAAACACTCTCTTTGTTTTTGCTTCGGATCATAACGCAGGCCTTAGCGGTAAAGCCCAAGTTCCTCTGGAAGATTATACAATCCCAGTAATTTTCTACAATCCTAATTTTGTAAAAAAACAAATTCATACTGAGCTTTCGAGCCAAATTGATATCGTGCCAACAATTTTAGGGTACTTAAACTGGAAATATGACAATCGGTTTTTTGGCGAAGATTTAAATAAGAAAAGTCCTAATCGCGCCTTTGTTTCTAACTTTCAATTTGTGGGACTGTATAAGAATAATGAACTAGTTATCTTGGGACCAAAACAAAAAATTGATCGTTTTCAGGTGGCATCTCTAACGAATTTGGTGCCGTTACCGCCAGAGGGAGAAACCGTAGAAGATACGATTGCGTATTACCAAGGCGCCGCCTTGTTTTACAGAAATAGAGCCCTTCTAGAAAACCTTCCGAGCAAAAAATCGAACCCCAAGGCAGCATCTAATAATAATTAAAGCGGCAATAGGTCATTGAAACTCATTAAAACGACAAAACAAGTTTTGAGCAGATCATTTTTTTGCTTCATTTGCACGCACAACTTAGCTATCATAGCACCCAATGGACAATAAGAAAATTCCTTTTAGTCGCGCTTCTATTTCAGGCCTTGAAGAAAAATACGTTATCGAAGCCCTACGCTCTGGTCACCTCTGTGGCGACGGGTCTTTTACTAAAAAATGCCATGCTTGGTTAGAAAAAAATGTGAAAACTAAAAAAGCGCTATTGACCCATTCCTGCACTGCCGCTTTAGAAATGAGCGCGCTTTTATCTGATCTCAAACATGGTGATGAAGTTATTATGCCTTCTTTTACCTTCGTATCAACAGCCAACGCCATAGTGTTGCGAGGTGCTGTCCCAGTATTTGTTGAAATAAGATCAGATACATTAAATATCGACGAAACAAAAATTGAAGCGGCGATTACCAATAAAACTAAGGCCATTATGGTGGTTCATTACGCCGGTGTCAGTTGTGAAATGGACACAATTTTAGAAATCGCTAAGCGAAAGAACTTACTTGTATTCGAAGACGCAGCCCAAGGTATGAATTCAAAATACAAAGGGAAGTTCTTAGGAACTATTGGTGATCTTGGGAGTTTGAGTTTTCACGATACAAAAAATATCGTTGCTGGCGAGGGCGGTGCGCTTTTAATCAATAGTTCTGATTTTATTAAACGCGCTGAAATTCTTCGTGAAAAAGGAACCAATCGTTCTCAATTCTTCCGTGGCGAAGTTGATAAGTACTCATGGATGGATGTTGGATCATCGTATTTACCAAGCGATATTTTAGCGGCACTCTTGTTGGCGCAACTTGAAAGATCCAATGAAATAACTGAAAGGCGAAGCGAAATTTGGAATAAATATAACAAGGCCTTTGAAAACTTTGAGGGTAAAGAAATAGTCTCTCGTCCTGTTGTCCCCGAACACTGTGAACATAACGCCCATATTTTTTATTTACTCATGCAAAATCTTGAAGCCCGCACCAAAGCCCTTGAGGTTCTAAAAGCCAAGGGAATCGCAGCTACTTTCCACTACGTTCCCCTTCACTCTTCTCCCGGAGGAAAAAAATTTGGCCGCGCTCACGGCGATTTAAGTATCACCAACTCTGTATCAGAAAGAATTCTTCGCTTGCCGCTTTGGCCTGATATGCCCAATTCTGATATGATCGTCGACCTCGTAACAGACGTCTTAAAGTCGAGCTAATGCAAGTCGTACACTTTTGCCCCCGTCCGAGCTTTTCCGGTCTTGAGCAATATGCCTGGATTCTTGCATGCGCTCAGAAGACTATGGGCCACGAAGTTAAATTCGTTGCGCTCAGAAATTCCCCTCTCGAAAAAAAGTGTATACAAACTCATATTCCTGTTATCCCACTTGATTTTTATTTGCGCTTTGGGACCCATCTTTTTACCAATGAAGATGACATCAAAATTTTGCATCTTCATAGCACCTTAGATGCCCGTTATCTCTGGCCATTCCTCTTTTTCCGCAAATATTTGACTCCTAAGAAGCTAAAAATTATTTTACAAACTCATATATGGCTCGATCATAAGAAAAATGATCCGTTTCACAAATTGCTATATTCAAATATCGATGAAATCTGGTGTTCGAGTCAGTTAGCAAAAGATAATTTAGAAAAGATCATGCCCGTTCCTCTTGAGAAAATTCGAGTCGTTAATTATGGTAGAGACGTTAAGAATATTGACAATTTTTTATTGTCACGCGAAATGGCTAGACACTCTCTTAAACTTCCACAAAATAAAACGATCATTGGCTCGGTAAATAGAATTGATTCTGGTAAAGGTGTTTTTGAATTCGTTGAGGGAATGCTTCCTCTTTTAAAATCAAATATGGACTTAGCCATTGCCTGGGTTGGCCACCCAACCGCTGACCAAGCTGGTGCCCTCTACAATCGCAAACTCATGCACTTTATCCACGAGTTGCCAATAGATATTCGGGAGCGAGTATTTTTTGTTGGTGGCATTCCCGATTCCTATAAATATTTGCGCGCTTTTGATGGGTACATATTGCCAACCTACAAGGAATGCTTTTCGCTTGGACTTATGGAGGCACAAGTCGCCGGTGTTCCGTGTATGGGAACGAATTCAGGAGGTACACCTGAAATTATTAATGAAGGAAAAACGGGTTGGCTTTTTGCGCCAAAAAGCCCGACGGCAGTAACAGAGGTGGTAGAGCGATTTTTAGGAGAAAGGAATTGTTGGGAAGAGTTTGCAAAACGCGCTCGCTTGCGAATGGAAAAAGATTTTGACTTTCCAGTGGTGTTTTTGAAAGTCATGAACATGTATCAAGATTAATCTTGCTAAAAACACCACTAGCGTGTCTGTTTATCAGACCACTTCGCCATATGACTTTCTAAAATTGCCAATGGCAGAGTGCCTTGACGTAACAGCTCATCGTGAAAAGATTTTAAGTCAAATTTGGCGCCCAGTTTTTTCTTGGCGTTCTCCCGTATCTCCAAAATTTTTCGCATTCCAATTGTGTAGGCCGTGGCCTGCCCTGGTAGAACTAAGTAGCGCTGAATTGAAGAGTCAATTTCGACCTCTCCGCCCAGAGTATTTTCAAGCATCCAATCTTTAGTTTTTTTATACGACCACTTTTTCGCATGCAATCCCGTGTCGACTACGAGCCGGGCCGCTCGCCACAATTCCATCGTCAATCTTCCTAAATCCATAACAGGATCGGTGTACATCCCCATTTCTTTAGTCAAACGCTCCGCATAAAGTCCCCAGCCCTCACCAAATGCAGAAAGCCATTTATATTGACGAAACTGCGCAAGATCTTTTCGTTCGCGCGCAATAGCGATCTGCATGTGGTGGCCAGGAATCCCTTCGTGGTAGGCCAGGGCTTCCATTTCGTAGCGCGTGGCCTGCTCCATATTTCCAAGATTGACATAATAAAGCCCGGGAACTTTTCCGTCTGGGGTCGGCTCTTCATAGAAGGCCAGTCCTGCTGAATGAATACGATAAGGCTCTACCGGACGCACCTCTAACGGGGCACGAGGTAAAACTCCGAATACTTCTCCGAGTTTATTATACATGTTTTTAATGACCCGTTCAGAGTCTGACAAAAATTCTTTTCTGCCTTTGTCGTCATTGGAATAGTTAAATTTAGGATTAGTTTTAATATAGGTGTTAAGTTCCTTCCAATTTTTACCCCTAAAACCTAAAGTACTCATCAAGAGGAGAATTTCCTTTTTAATCGTGCCGACCTCAGCAATTCCCAATTGGTGAATCTCTTCTGCAGTCATATTCGTCGTATTTTTTTCACGAAGAGAATAGTCATAAAAAGCATAGCCACGCGGAAGCGTCCACGCCGCACCTTCCTTCGGCGCTGATTTTTTCAAAACGTCTAGGTAAGAATTTAAGTCTTTGAACCCCGGCTCAACAGATTCAGCCACCGCTTTTTCAGCGCGGGCAATTAACGAATTACTTTCTTTTTCATGCAGATTTAATTTTCTGATTTTTTCCTTGAAATCAGTTAGCAAAACGGCGGTTGAAAGAATATTCTTTATGTCTCCGATGGATTTTTCAAGCGCAAAAGCGGGAGCAACTACCCCTTTAACTTTCCTCGTCTTTAGTTTTTCAACAATTTGTCTCAGATACAGATGAAATCCCATTAACCGTGAAATATAGGCCTCGGCATCAGGAATCGATTCAATCAAATGCCGATTGGTCATAAAACTAATTAACTCGCTATGCAGTCCCGACATTTGGTTTATGGGATAAGTATGGTAACGGAATTTTTCACCTTCGAGTTCGACCTGATTTAGGTACTTATAGAAATCGTAGCTCAATTTTTCTTCGTCACCTAAAAAAGCATAACGAATCGTTTCTAGCTCCTTCATTCTTTTTTTCAAGATTTCAAATTGTTGAGTATCAAACTCTTCGGATACATCGTTGAGGCGGCCGTACCCCTCTTTGCGCCCCATTGAGGTCGCCAACATAGGTTTTAACTTAAGGTCTTCCTCGTAACTACGACTAAAAATGTCAGCTAATTTTTTATTTTCAGTCTCGTTAAGAGATGGACTGCGTTGGACGCTATAACAACCTACAAAAATAATACAAAAAATAATAAGCGGTATTCTCTTCATGAATTTCATTACATGAAAAAATTCTGACAAAGTCAAATTCGCGTCAAATAGACATCAACATGATGATCACCTGGAACGTACGCGGAAATTTCCTGCATTTTAATCTTCTTAAGACTATACTGAGTATCGACAATATAGGGGGTGAAATCTTGCGCTTGGAACATTGAAAGTATTTCTAATGGATCTCCTCCTGCCCTCTTAATTGCTGCCGGCCAAAACTCCATGAGTACTGCCATGTTTTTACTCTGCTCAATCAGCTGTTTCATTCCCTTAAAAACGTAAGACTCATATCCCTGGACATCAATTTTTAAGAAATCGATTTTAATTTCAGGAAGGAGGGTATCAAGCGGAAAAACCTCCACGTCAATCTTCTCTCTGACTTCTGCAGTCTGATAAAGCTGATGGTCTCCGGCATTGTCCTTTGAAAGGTAAAGACCTAATCGGCCCTCTTTTTCGCCAAGGGCATAGGGTAATATTTTAACTTTATCCTGATTATTATTGAGCTCTATATTTCTCTTTAATAAAAACAAGTTTTTAGGCTCAGGCTCAACCGCAAACACCTGTAACGCGCGACAAGAACTTACTAAGAAATTGGTCCAAAACCCAATATTTGCACCAATGTCCACACAAACGGAATTTGCCCTAATTTTGGACTTTACCAGATTGCAAAGGTCGCTATCGTAACTGCCGTGTCGCAATATGTATTTAGAAACTCCCCATCGATCAGCAAGATCCAAATCCATATTGAAATCACCTAAATTACGTCGTGCCAGCTTATAACCTAGAGACTTTAGCACTCGCCGACCTCCCGAATGCTTAGCAACCTCGCGAGTAAACCAGTTTTCGGGCAAAACTTTGATGAGTGAGGCATTGTTTGATTGCATGATCTATCTCCTGTTCTGGTCTCCAGCATTTTATCAAGATAAGTAGCGGAAATGCTAGGGATTAATTTCCTGAGTATTTCGTTGCAAAACGCCTTAGTACTCAGCTAGAACCAACAAAAATCTCATTAGGAGGGCACCTATGGATTTATTAGTTGTCGGCGGAAGTCTGGTATTTGTGGTTTGGCTATATTTCCAACACAATCCCTTAGAACACGGCAAAAAATTTATGTTCCGCCGTTTTGTCAACTGGTTTCCCCTTGGTATGACCTACGCCTTTTTATATATGGCTCGCTATAACTTAAACGTTTCAAAAAATGCCCTTGGCAACATGATGACTAAAGAAGACTTTGGAATCATTTTTGGCGTCGGCACCTTTGTTTACGGATTCTCATTTCTTTTGAACGGGCCGTTGGTTGATAAAATTGGGGGTAAAAAGGGAATTATTATCGCAGCCCTTGGCTCGTGTGTGGCCAACGTCATGATGGGAATTGTGACTTATTTATTTCTAAAGGGACAACTCACTCACAATCTTGTGGTAGCAATGTCATGCCTTTATGGTCTTAATATGTTTTTTCAAAGCTATGGCGCCGTCTCAATTATCAAAGTTAAAGCTTATTGGTTTCACGTCCGGGAACGGGGAATTTTCGGCGCGATTTTTGGAACACTTATTTCATTTGGAGTCTATTTTGCCTTTGATTGGGGGCAAGCCATTATCGACGCCTCAAAGCTAAAAGGTAGCGACAATCCCACCGCATTCCAAAATTTTATTCGTTCCACGTTTGCAATTGACACTGGAACCTCCGACGCTATTTGGTTGGTATTTTTTATTCCAGCATTTGTTTTAATTATATGGGCGCTGATTGACATGGTTTTATTAAAAGACACACCCTCACAAGCTAACTTTGATGATTTTGACACACATGATGCCTCCTCTGGAGAAATGGAAGAGGATTTCACGATAAAACAGCTTCTTACCAGAATTTTTACCAATCCAATTATGCTTACGATTGCCCTTGTAGAGTTTACGACTGGTGTTGTTCGTAACGGCGTTCTACAGTGGTATTTTATTTTTGCCAAAGAAGTTCCCCAACCAGGAGCGGAATTCTTTTTAAAACATTGGGGACTTTTACTTTGTATCACCGGCATTTTGGGAGGATTTACCGCCGGCCTGATTTCGGATAAACTTTTTCAGTCACGCCGCGGCCCACCAGCTGCAATCTTGAATGCGGCGATGATAGTTTTGACAACCACAATGTCATTTACTCTCTTTAGCTCCCCTGTCGCCGTAGGATCTTGCGCCGTACTTATTTCTCTTGCTGTAATCGGCGTGCACGCCATTATGTCAGGAACAGCCGCTGCTGATTTTGGGGGAAGAAAAGCCACTGCCACCGCATCGGGAATTGTCGATGGCTGTGTGTATTTAGGAAGTGGAGTGCAGTCATTTTGTTTAGGGTACCTCACTTCTAAAGATTGGCATTTTTGGCCGCTTTTCTTAGTTCCATTTACCGTATTAGGATTATTTTTTAGTTGGCGTATGTGGCAGGCATTGCCGGCCGCGACTCGCCGCTATTTAGTGATGGTAGAAAAAGTAACCGTGGTGACCCAAACCGTTAAGACTAAGACAGTGACGATTACCGAGTAATATCAAGAGAACTTCCTAGGAACAAACGTACTAGTCCGTAGATCGTGACGTCTCTGCTCTGTAAGCTCGATTCATAATACCCGCCACCAAGGATGAAACTTAAGTGGTCGCGTCTGTAGCTCATAAACACAGAACGCATGAGATTGGAATTTACACTTGTTCTAACCGCCGTATCGTTAAAGTTGACTCCCAAACTCAAATCTGAATTGAGCTGATAGCCCAAGACAACATCAGAATTAAAATAGTGGTCGTTACTCGGCATTCAACAACATTGTATTTTCATCGATAAAGTTTTTAGTTTTATCGAGGTTTTCAGTAGCCGCGAACTGAGTATTGTAAAGAAAAAATAATTTCTCGTATCCCAACACTAAATGAAAGCGTAGCGAGTTGGTCTTCACGTCGCTAAGGCAATTGTTTATGCCACAAGGCAAACCCTCAAATTCTTTGCTGCGCACTGATGTTCGATGACTCAAACTCAACCCGAAAAATGAAATCGGAAAAATCTGTATCCCCACCTCGCCCTGGTTAACCGTAAAAGAGGTAGCAGCCAATACATACGGCCGCAGATATCCGTAGCGAAAATTTTTTTCAGTTTTCTTACCCCAAAGGTAAAGTCCCTTGCCAATCTCTCCCGAAACCCCGCCACTTTTAGGATATAAATTTGCACCCACCGTGACTTTGAAATCCGTCGCTTCGAGATTAAAATCTTGTGCAAATGAAAGGCTATTAAATAAAAATAGAAATATTATCATTCAAAGCAGTCGGTCTTAGAATAGCCGATGCCAGCTTTACGATAAACCTTTACCCACCCGTCATCATGGCCGTCAGTCCAAATCGGGGTCCCTACCTTTAAGGTCCCAACCTTTTTACCACCAGGGCCATCCAATATGTCACAGGCAGTTTTTACTTTTCGGGTTTTATTTACTTTCTTTTTCTCGCTCTTTTCTAGTTCTGGCTCTTGGGTTTTCTCCGGAGGGGGCTCGGGGGTAGCTTCTTCGATTTTTGATTCAGGAATTGGTTCCGGTGCTGGAGCGGTTTCTGGAGATGCCTCCGTTGACCGCTGCGTTTGAATTGCGGGGTCGGCGGGTACGTCCTCGGCATGAGCTAGACCGAAAGAAACGAAAATTCCCAAACTTAATAGAAGTCTTGCATATTTCATAGTCGCATCTCCTCGGTATCTAGTTTATAGATAATGAAATCAAATTACCAATGAGCCTCGACTTTAGGAGAGTCCTACTGTTAGGATGATCTCATGCAAACTGAAATTTTGGGCCCGCTTGCGGCATTTGGGTCTTCGATAACTTGGGCCTGGGCTTCTTTAGGATATTCTAAACTGGCTAAACATAATTCTGCATTTGCGGTTAGCTTTACGCGTTCTATGTTTGGCTTCCCGATGTTCGTCGTCACTACACTTTTAGTTGGGCAAATTTCTGACTTCTACAAAGTTACATTTTCTCATCTCGGCTGGTTTGCACTCTCGACCTTTTCAAGTTACGGTTTTGCCGACGCTCTTTTTCTTTCTAGCACACGCTCCCTTGGAGTCCCGGGCGCACTCGCTATCACCTCAACCTACCCCATCTGGACGGCTTTGTTTGGATATTTTTTTAAGAGTGAAACCCTGGTCCCTCTGCAACTGTTGGGGCTTGGAATCACCATTGTCGGAGTCATCACCGTGGTTCTTACCACGCCCGCCAGAAACGAAAAGACCAATCGAAAAGATATTGCCACAGGAATCTGTTTCGCAATGGCAACTTCGATTTTATGGGCCGTCAACGGTTTTGCAATTGCAAATGGTACGCTGGGAATTTCCATTCCTGTGGCCAATGTACTTCGCCTCATAAGTGGGGTCGTAATGACTCCCCTCTTTGCAAAAATCTTATTGCCACGCGCGCCGCTTACGATGACCAAGGCCGATGTGAAATTTGGTGCAAAATACTTTATGGTCGAAGCGTTTTTTGGTTCAATGTTTTTTACCTACGGTCTTGCCCACTCGCCACTCGCGATTGGCGCTACTTTGTCATCGCTAGCTCCGGTAGTATCGGTTCCGATGGCGTGGGTCCTTAAAACGGAAAAAGTGACAATTAATAGGACTCTCGGAATATTAGCCGTGGTGTTAGGCCTTGCCTTCCTCGTCGGTGGCAGATGAGTAAAAGTAAAGATCCAAACTATATCACTCCCGAAGGACTTAAGAGTTTACGAGATGAATATCAAAAGCTTTTTCACGTTGACCGTCCCGAAACTGTAAAAGCTGTCGCCTGGGCCGCAAGTCTCGGAGATCGCAGTGAAAACGCCGACTATATTTATAACAAAAAGAAATTGCGCGAAATCGATAAGCGTTTAGAGTTTTTAATTAAAAGAATCGATGCCGCCCATGTTGTGGATCCTAAAGAAAATAAGGGTGACAAAGCCAAAATCGTTTTCGGGGCCACGGTGACAATTTCTGATGAAGACGGGAATAAAAAAACCTATAAAATTGCTGGTGAAGACGAAATCAATATCTCAGCCGGAATTATATCTTGGAGGTCCCCCATCGCCAAAGCCTTGATCGGAAAAAAAATCGGCGACGAGGTGACAATAAAAAAACCAAATGGCGACGCTATTATTGAGGTTATTTCGGTGGAGTATAAATGAGGTGCCTGAGACTTTTTCCAGTCCATACTGCGTCAATAATCTCTTACCCTCGTTCTGCTACCGTCTTAAATGATTTTCGGGCTTTCATTCTCATCAACCAATCCATCATATGCGGATAATCGCCGAGATTCATTCCCAGTCCCAAACCGATATTTGCCACGCTTGCAGAGTTCAGATCGGCAAGTGAAAAATAATTTGCCACCACGAATTCACGGTTACGCATATGTGTGTTTAAAATTTCAAATTTTTCGAGAACTCTCGCGTTTGCTTTCTCGATAATTAAATGATCCCGTCGAGCCTCCGGGACAAATACCATTTGAATCAGCATCGTTACCAAGTCGGGTTGAAACTCCACCAATGACCACACTGACCACTGTTCGATAAGAGCACGTTCTTCAATGGTGCTGCCTAACAATTCGGGTTTATATTTTTCGGCAAGGTAGCGATTAATCGCGATGGACTCCCAGATTACGAAGTCGCCATCAATTAAAGTCGGGACCTTTCCATTGGGATTTAAGGTAAGATATTCGCGACTTTTATTCTGTTTATTTGCCATGTCCAGTTTTAGAGCCTCATATTTCAACCCACACTCCTCAAGCATTACGTGGCAGCGGCCAGCACTTGAACGCGTACTTCCATAAAGTTTAATCATGTGTTCCTCCAAGTCAGAAAAGTCTACGGTTGACAAGAGTTGAGTGTCAACTAACCTAATATTACGAGGATATTATGAAACGCTGGCAAGACATTTTAACACGAAGAGATTTCTTAAATGTAAGTATTTCCAGTGGACTGACAATTTTACTGGCCAATTGTAGTGGATTATTAAGACGACCTACCAGCCAATCCGACAATGAGTTTTTAAAAAACTATGGCCCTATTGACCGCACCCTCAGCGATAGCTCCACACAATTTTTCTATGGCGATAACAACGCCCGTCCGCATGGAGTGCTTTGGAACTTACCCAAGTACATGGAAGGAAAAAAGCAAGAAGGTCCTACTGAAAATGCGAATATCGTAATTATCGGCGGCGGTATGTCGGGTTTATTCACGGCCTATCAGTTTAAAAAATTTAACCCCATTTTAATTGAACAAGCACCTCGTTTGGGTGGAAACGCTAAAGGCCAATCTTGGAATGGAATTGATTATTCCATTGGAGCCGCTTATTTGGACTCTCCACATGAAGGCCAGCCAATGTACCAATATTTTAAGGAATTAGATTTGCGCGACGTTCTTGTGGAGAGAATTGACCCAGATCCTGTCGAATCCAACGGAAAGCTCTATTATAAATTTTGGAAAGGTGAAGCTGAACCCGAGGCGATCGATAAATATAAGAAGATGAGCAATTTCTTCACAAAATTAAATAAAGAAGAAGAGCGCGCATTCCCATTTATTCCATCCTTGGATCCCGACGATTTGGCCTCAGTAAAATATTATGATCAATGGCATCTGCACGGTTTACTTAGCAAAATTGCTGGCGGAAAATTGCCGCCAAAATTGGAAACCGCACTCGAGCACTATTGTTGGTCGACCTATGCATGTTCATCCCAGGAGCTCAGCGCCTCGGCGGGCTTAAATTTCTTAGCACAAGAAGTAGCCCCTATTCTGATTGGTGCTGGAGGCAATGCCAAAGTGGGCGAAAAAATTTTGGAAGCTCTAGTTAAAGAAGTTCCGACCACCAATTTTCGCTGTAATAGCCTTGCCATGCATGTGGATGTTAAAACGGATCACGTTATTGTAACTTACGAAGACGCCAAGAAGAAATTACGTCGTATCAAGACAAAAACCGCGGTCATATGTTGTCCCAAGTTTGTGGCAAAGAAAATTATTCCGGGCCTTGAGGAAGATCGGCTCGCAGCTATCAACAAACTTCGCTACCGTTCTTATATGACCGCCAATTTACTTATAAAAAAGAAAATGGAGAGGCGCTCATACGACATCTTTTTGACAGGTAAAGGCAAAACCAACATGGGCAATGTCCAGGCCGCTCAAGAAAAAATTAATGCAACGGACTTTGTGATGGCTAATTTTGCCCAAATCGACGCCAGCGCCAATGTCCTTACGTTTTATCGTGCTTTTCCGTTTGATGGCGCTCGCAGCGAACTTTATAGACCCGATTCATTTTCTCATTACAAAAAGAAATTTGAAGAACAAATCGCTCGCGACATCATTCCACTCATGGGATTTGAACAAAAAGACATTGTCGATTTGCGCTTAGCGCTTTGGGGACACGCACTGCCGCTCGCAGAAAAAGGAATCTACCGCAGCAACACTATTCCAACCTTACGTAAACCATTTCGTAACAGATTATTTTTTATTGAGCAAGACAACTGGGCCTATCCGAGCACCCAAACTGGTGCTACGGACGTGGCCTTGATGAGAAATGATATTCTTAAATTTTTGACTTAGTGCCGTGGTTTTGGAAGTGTACATCCGGCGACGGATAGGTCAACTTCATACTTGTCATTGAGACACGAATACAACCAGTCTGTATGCTGTCCGTACCCACCTTTATTGTAGATAGTAACTTTTCCGTCTTTTGTAACTTCACAAGGATTGTTGAGAGTACACTTCTGGCCGCTTTCGTTGGTAGTATTATTCACACCAATAACCTCACGAGTTGCTTCAGCAATGACTGGTGAGCCAGAAGTTCCTCCGACGATTCTGCAACCCTCTTCACTGTAGCGAAGTGAATCTTTAAATGTCCAAGCGTCTTCTTTGAGGTTGTAGACATAGCCGTCGAGGTTACAGGAATACCCGCGGCGCCAGTAGCCCGAGATAACTTGAATTGCCGTGCCCTGAAGTGCCGGTCGATCAGCAATCACAAGAGCACCCACGTTGTACTTAGATTTTAATTGTTTGTAGGTTAGTCCCAAACGAAATAATGCCAAATCAGTGTCAGTCATAGTTCCATAAATTAGTTTGTCGCTGTAAATTCTCGCAACCGTAGTTTGACCATCGTCCGCAAGCAATTCCACGGTTAAATTCGTTGATACATTGACGAAAACTTCGCCAGGGGCAGGCATTTTATGACCAAATACCACTTGGCTACCCATTCCTATACAGTGACCATTTGTTAATATCTTTGCATAAGCATCGTCACTTTCGTTACGAAATTTCACGACGGAGGCTGAACAAATGCTCGTTTTTGCAATGCCATTGAAATTGTAATCGACTGCTGGCAAAAATTGGTCTTCAGCCACGATTCGCAGTGGAATTGCAATGGCTTCGATGCTAACTAGTATTGAGATCGCGATAAGTATTTTTGACATTTAAGACTCCTTAAAAGAAATTTGTTTAGGTTTTTACTACCAGATCTGACTTGCGTCCATTCCCTTGTCGTTGACGCTAAGAGTTGTTTCGTCAATGTTTCTTGTGAAAACATTTTGCGGTATCTTTAGTGCTATGATGAATGATCTTGAATTTTTAGATTCTGTTAAAGTTATGCCGCTTATGAAGCTCCCTGTACGCTCCACCATTGTGAACTTAAACGACGCCAAAATCTTACTATCCCCAGGTTCTGCCTTAACAAAGGCGCAGTATCAAAATATCAGAGGAGTCACAGATATTGTTGCGACGTCTTTATTGCACTGGGCTGGAGTGCCCCTAGCCTTGAGTATTTTCCCGAACGCCCGAGTCTGGGGACATAGCAAAGTACAGGCAGCTCATGAGGGCGTCATTTGGACACATGAACTCAATGAAAATACCTGGAGCCACCAAGCTGAGCTACCGACAATAGAAATTAAGGGAATCCCAAAAGTTGGTGAGTTTGTCTTTTATCACAAAAAATCTAAGACTTTAATCGTCAGCGATTTTGCCTTTAATATGACGAGTGTGCGAGGTATCGGGCCACTCATAATTTTAAACCTGTTTGGAACCTACCGTCGTTTTGCAGTTAGCAAATTCTTTTTGAAATTTATGGAAGACCGCAACGCTTTCGAAGCTTCTCTGGGCGAAGTTTTTTCGTATGACTTTGAAAATTTAGTAGTTAGCCACGGCGACCCAGTTATGGGTAGCGCAAAAGATAAGTTGGCAGCAGCTTTTCGCGAACGTGGTTTTGGAATTTAAGCGCTAAAGATAGCCTAACGTCGTGTAGTAAGCGATACCAGCATATTCATAAATCGCAGCTTTAAGGATACTAAGTTTTCCCAACCCCATCGCATTCCAAAAAATTTTTCCGTTGCCCGCAGGCGCACGATAGTCGACTGAGTACGGGGTGGGGTTCATACCAAGTTTTCGAAAAACCCCCAAAGCCCGCCGCATATGCGAGGCACTTGTAATAAGATAAAATTCTGTGATTTTTCTGCTATCAATAATTTCTTTTACGAAGGACGCATTCTCATAGGTTGAGCGCGATTTCTCTTCGGTAAGTATATCGCCCTCAGGTACACCCATGGCCACCAACCACGCAGCGGAGGCCTTTGATTCATTGACAATTTGTCCAGCGTATTCGACATCGCCTCCGGTTAAAATAATTTTGGATATTTTCTTTTGGCGATAAAGATGAAGCGCTTCACCGACCCGATCAAAACTCTCGGCATAATCAAATTTATTTTTGTCTTTGATAAAATGGATATTGTCGCCACCAAGGACAACGGCGTATTCCCGATACTGGGTTTCATCGTTAGATTGCGGTAATTCGAGATTCGCCATTAGAACCTCTGGCAACGGTGAGATGCTTATGGCACCCAAAAAAACGATAATCAGCAGGAGATAGATTGTAAGACGTTTTTGCGAGGCAAATATGGTGGTGAGTATGAGGAGTGCTAAACATAAAACGATCGGATCGAGCATCCAACTTAGTGACTTCGAGATCGTTGCACTCATAAATCGCCCTTTTAGTTTAACAGCTCAGCTTGATTTTCTTTTGAGGTTGGCGGAACCGCCGCTTCTTTAAACGAAGTAGTTTTCGCCAGCGCCCTTAAATCTAAAATCGCCAAAGGATCATTAGCTTCGGCACGCTCAACCATTTTTTCAATTGAATTTAAAACTGTTTTTAGCTCATGAACATGTCTTTGTAGATGCGAATCACCATTGGGAAGTGAGAGAATGTCAGGGTGTTCGGTTCTTAGCTCATCACCTCGGATGTAGAGTTCCTCAAAAAGTTTTTCACCTGGTCTTAATCCCGTAAACACAATCGGAATTTCTTTTTCACTAGCACCCATAAGTGAAATCAAGCTTTTCGCAATATCAAGAATACGAACAGGTTCACCCATTTTTAAAACTTTGATGTCACCCGGCCGCGCAATGGTCGCAGACTTAAGAACAAGCGCAACCGCCTCAGGTATTAACATAAAGTAGCGAGTCATATCTTGGTGAGTGATTGTTACCGGGCCGCCGGCGCGGATTTGTTCTTGGAGAAGCGGAATTAAACTACCACTTGAGCCAAGAACATTTCCAAATCTGACCGAGCAGTAGCGCCTTCCTGTCTCAAGAGCGTAAATAGTGGTGAGAAGTTCACAAACTCGTTTTGTCGCCCCCATAATTCCAACCGGATTAACCGCCTTATCGGTAGAAATAAGCACGAAAGTTTCAACGCCGATCTCTTTACAGTTTTTTAATAAGAGTGAGGTGCCTAGTACGTTATTCGCAATGGCAGGGTAAGGATTGCTCTCAACCAAGTGAACGTGTTTGTAGGCTGCCGCGTGAAAAACAACTTGCGGAAGATGATTTTTAATAACGTGAGTAAGTGCCGCGGCATCTTTTATGTCTACCAAAAGCGGAACAACCTTAGTACTAATCGCCGAATTCACTCGCAGCTCTTTGTCGACGTTGTAGAGATTAAATTCGCTATGATCTAAAAGTAGAAGACGGTGAGGATTGAGTGTTGCCACTTGTCTGGCGATCTCACTCCCAATCGATCCGCCGGCGCCGGTAATAAGGACCACTTTTCCCTGTACCAACTGGCGAAGAGCTTGAAGGTCAATTTCCTTAGATGAGCGATTTAATAAATCACTGAGCGAAATGTCGCGGATAAGTTCGACGCTTTGATTTTTTTCCTTCGGCCTTAAGCTACCGAGCATTTTTACGCGCACACCTTTTTCAAAACATTTTTGTAAAACTGACCGCATACGATCGCCAGGCATATTGTCGATAGCGATCACAAGTTGCTCGACGTTATAATCGCGAAAAATATTCTCCAAATCATCACCACTACCAAAAACGGGCCTCCCACCGATACGAAGCGAACGTTTAGATGGGTCGTCATCGACAAAACCAATAAGGTCAATTCCTGCACCAGAATCGGCTTGAAAACGATGTGAAAGGGTATGTCCGTTGGTGCCCGCGCCAAAAATAATTGTACGTAAACCCATCGATTCACACTGAGAAAATACTTTCTTCTTTTCTAAATAAATACGGCGCAGAATTCGTATGCCCAGTAAACCTAGAGTTACTGTCATAAAATCGATGATATAAACGGCCCGAGGTAACCGGCCAAACCAGTCCGCCAAAATGAAACTCACCGCCATAACCGCAACCGAGGATGTTAACGTAGCTCGCGAAATCACAATCGCGTCACGTGGAGAAATATATCGCCACATAATTTCATAGACACCGAAGAGCCAATTGATAACTAAGCGGATGGCGACAATCAAAGGAAGATAATTATGTAAATCGGCAAGATGTTGCGGGACCTCATCAAAAGAAACTCGTACGATCAAACTAAAATACAAACTAACTATCACTATGATAGCATCAGGAATAAGATGTGCATATGCGACTTTCCAAGAGCGTTTGTACTCAACAGGCATCTAGGCTCGTATCCTTAAAAGGATTCGGCGTGTCAACTGCAAATACGTCTAATGTTTTCATCTTGATGGACCAGGCCGTATAGCTTAATTTATTTTAAGCCAGAAAGGTGATTGATGCAGTGAGTGCATGGTTATTTAGCAACTCAAAACGAATTTTACCTTATTTTTTGTTGGCTTATGTTTTCTCGCTCGAAGCCTCAATGGCGGGAATGGAGTTGTTCGGTTGGATTGGCTTCATTCTTACCATCATAGTTTTGATTTTTAATTTTAGAAACGAACCCGTTTCAACTTATTTGAAAGGTTGGACAATCCCAGAATACCTCATCTTGGGTTTTTTTCTAATCGTCATTTTAGGCGCCATGCTAAATTCACCCGAACCAACCGATCGCTGGTTTACTGTGGGTAGAACACGAGGTATTTTGCTGTTATTTGGTTTAAAATTTTTAATTCTTCTTACATTTAATAAAAATACCGAAAAATATCTCTACGTTCTGTTTGCGGTAGGAGTGCTGGCATCCATGAATGCCATCTTTCAATATTTTACCGGAGTTGATTTAATCCGTGCCAATGACGATCTCTTAGAAAGAATTGCTGGCACTCCCGTGGTTTATCGCACCAACGGATTTTTTAATTCCTCAATGACATTTGGACATAGCTTGGGTGCTTTAATCGCACTCCCGTTTGCGTTTGCGTTGATGAATCCGAAGAAACAGCGATACACGCGAGTTTTATTTTCTGTTGCTACACTCATAATGGGACTAGCGCTTATTACAACTTTTACACGCGGAGCCTGGATGGGTGCCGTGAGTGCGTTACTAGTTATTTCGTTTTTGCGCGACTGGAAAACATTAATGGCAACTCTAGGAACCATGGTTGTCGTGATTTTTGCCGTCACAAAAATGCACCCGTCACTAGAAGTCCGAGTTCATTCGACATTTGATACCCACTCACAAAGTGCCAGCGAAAGAATGAGTCTTTGGAAAGCAAACACCGACGTATTTAAAGAATATCCACTTCTTGGAATTGGCTACGGGGAAAATGAACGGGTTATTTCGGAATATTTTAAAAAATCAAAAATTTCTTCTGGGTATGTGGGGCATGCGCACAGTAATTTCTTTCAATTTCTTTCGGGCACAGGCCTACTTGGGACACTTTGTTTTTATCTGTTCGCAATGGGAATTTTAATAGTAAATTTAAGGCTCTGGTTTAAGGTGCGAGGAACTTCAAACTGGATTTCTGCATTTCTGTTGGGCGCAATTGGCGTGCAGGTATGTTTGCATGTTGCGGGCTTAACTGAGTGCAATTTTAAAGATATGGAAATAAACCACTTATTTATTTTTGTTTTTGCAATGGTCCTCGCACTCAATCATAAAATTAAACGCGAGAATTTGAATCAACTATTGAATTAGAGGTTTTATTTTGATTTCGGTAAAACCCGTATTTTAAAATCAATTCACAGATTTCACGAACTGCACCTATACCGCCAGGCCTTTTGGTAACGTAGTCGACAGAGTTCTTAATATCATCAAAAGATTCCGGTACAGTTGCCGAGAAACCAGCACGCTTCAAAACACTAAGATCAGGATAATCATCACCGATATAGGCAATTTCGTCGGCTTTCAAACCGCTCTTTGCCATGATTTCGTCAAAGGCCTTCTCTTTTTCTATTACACCCTCGTAAAACCACTGAACTCCTAAACTCTTGGCGCGCAATCTTATGTCTTCAGACTTTGAGGCCGTAATAAGTCCCGTCTGATATTGCTTTTCTTGTAACCGGATAAACCCAAAGCCATCACGAATTGAAAAAAATCTTTTCCACTCCCCGCCCTCATAAAAAATGCGCGTGTCAGTGAGGACACCGTCAACATCGGTCAACAACATTTTTATTTTCTTCAAACGTTTTTTATCCATGAGTTTGCCAGATACGCTCTATACTCTTTAAGAGCTCAGGAATATCTTTTAACACAATACTAGTTGGCCCATCACAAAGGGCTTTGTCAGGGTTGGGATGAGTTTCTAAGAAAACTCCGTCAACACCAACCGCCATCGCCGCGCGCGCTAACGCTGGCGACATTTCTCGCCTTCCACCACTACTTGTTCCCGTCGCGCCTGGGAGTTGGGTCGAATGGGTAATATCCATAACTACGGGCTTACCCAACGCACGCATCTCAACTAGTCCTGTCATGTCGTTTATTAAACGATTGTAACCAAAACTTGTACCACGCTCACAAAGAAGTATTTTTTCATTACCGGCATTCTGCGCTTTTTTTACGATTGCACCCATATCCCAAGGCGCCATGAATTGGCCTTTTTTAATATGAAGAACTCTTCCAGTTTTAGCGGCAGCAACAACCAAATCCGTTTGTCTGCAAAGAAATGCCGGGATTTGAATCACGTCGGCAACTTCCGCCATAGCTTCGACTTGGATAGTTTCGTGAACATCAGTGAGCAAGGCGCATCCCACTTTTGATTTAATTTTACCCAGGATTTTTAGGGCAGGATCAACTCCAGGACCGCGAAAATTTTCCGATGATTGCCGATTGGCTTTGTCATAAGAACATTTTAAAATCCAAGGGATTTCAAGTTCCGTGGTAACACGCTTCAATTCAAGTGCGACTTCAGTAACTAAACCTTCATCTTCAACAATATCGGGACCAGCGAATAAGACCCATTTGCTACAATCTCCCCAAGTAATATTTTGGTCACCATGTTTTAGAGTTACTGGATTTTTTAATGCTTTCATAGCTCACTCTTACAACTAGTTTTAATTAAAGTACATATTGGCACAATAGCGGCTAGAATCTGAAATAAAACGCAGGGTTTTAAGCTTTGGAAACAACCCGGTCGCAACGTGTTCTTTGTGTTCGACCGTCAATACAGGAACATAAGCTATTTGCAATTTTAATTTTAGACATGTTTCAGCCACAAAAATTTCTTCTCCAAACAGAAATGATCCGTATTTAAAGTTGCCACCAGCAGTAAAATAAGATCTGTTAAAGATAATAAAACTTCCGTGAATGGCATAACTTACTTTTGAATCTGTGTTTGCATCAACCGGCAAATCTAGTTTTGGGAATGAAAAAAGCGCTTGTTTTAGTCCCGACAAATATTGATAAACAAAATTCACCGGCAAAATCCCGAAAATCCATTTGTAAAGTTGCATACGCAGTCTTGTTGGCCGATTTATCATATAGGGATTTTGATTTTCACCGGTTCTTCCCGAAATAATTTTAGGTCCAATAACAGGCGAATTTGATTTTACTCTCTTAAGCTGACTAAAAAAATCCTCGGCAATCACGATATCAGGATTACTGATGATCACGTAATCAGGCATCTCGCCTTGTCGCTTTTGAATTAAATCCAACGCAAGTTGCGAAGCACCAAAATATCCTAGGTTCTGGCCCGCATTCGAAACTCTAATTTTTTCAGGATTAATACTCGAGATATCGCTAAGATGTTTAAATTCGCGCTCATCACAGGAATTGTCGACAATAAGGATGTTTACATTTTCCGAATTTTTGGCACACAAAACAGAAGAGACGAACTTTCTTACGTCTGTCGCCGAAAAATAATTTACACAGATTATTTCAACTCTCATTTTAGTTAATGGTAGCGTTCGGGATCGATGGCGAAGTAAATGGTTTACTCACATTTAGGGTTTCGCCGTATTTTTCGATAAACTTATACATATATTGGCTCGATAGGTGCGAAAACATCAACTGGCAATCTTCAACTGAGCCATAGTTATAGGATTTAAAATGAATTGATACCGTCGAATTTTCTTTAAGTTTGCCACCCGAAAAACCCACAAGACCAATAACACTACCGTTGCGTTTGGCGTATTCAGCAGCGCGCACGACGTTGGGGGAGTTTCCTGACGCTGAAATCGCGATCAAAAGATCGCCCGGGCGCCAAAGATTTTTGAGTTGCTCGACAAAAATCGTTTCATAACCGCAATCATTTCCATAGGTAGTAACAAGAGCGATGCTATCTGAGAGACCATGACAACGAATCCGGCGTTTTCCTTCAACTGAAGCGCCTTTCGATAAATCATTCACCATATGTCCTGCCGTGCTTGCAGATCCCCCGTTGCCGCAAATATAGACAGTTGCGTCCCGACGGTAAGCATCTTCAATCAGATCCATCGCTTTTACGAAATTTTCACTCTCATATTCGCGAAAAAGCGGAAGCGTGTTTTGCAAATATTCAACGGCAAAGTCATGTGATGACTGCATGGATCCCCCCTATGAGTTATAAAACTCTATATCCTTGATTGATGTGAAGCAAGTCAACTTTACTGAATGGGTGTTGCGAGAAAAAAACAGTATTTGACTTGAGGCGTAAAATTGCTGTTCTTCACTCTCAGGAATTTGCCATTTCACAGGTTGTGATGTTTAAGTTTTTATTTCAACAAGCGAGGCAAAATGAAGACTGACACTTTTTTAGTCATCGGCTCCAACTCCTTTTCTGGCGCGGCTTTCGTAAATTACCTACTCACTCAAGGCCATCAAGTTATTGGGATGAGTCGGTCAGAAGAACCGAGCGACGTATTTCTACCGTATAAGAAAAATCCTAACTTAAAAAATTTCCAATTTCACAAAATGGATTTGAATCACGATCTCGAAAACATGATTTCCGTTATGCGCGATTACAAAACTCCTTACGTTGTAAATTTTGCGGCGCAAAGCATGGTCGCTGAAAGCTGGCAAAATCCCGATCATTGGTTCATGACGAATGTAGTTTCAAATGTCAGAATGCATGAGAAATTGCGCCTTCAACCGTTTTTAAAAAATTACGTACACATTTCCACGCCTGAAGTTTATGGAAGCTGTTCTGGAAACGTCACTGAAGATGCGGTTTTTAATCCCAGTACTCCGTACGCGGTCTCAAGAGCGGCGGCGGATTTAAGTTTAAAATCTTATTTTAAAAATTATAAATTCCCCGTGACATTTACACGCGCTGCAAATGTGTTCGGTCCTGGTCAACAGCTTTATCGAATAGTCCCACGCACGATTTTATATTTTAGAACCGGAAAAAAACTGCAGCTGCATGGCGGTGGGCATTCGGTCAGAAGCTTCATTCACATCGATGATGTTGCTGCCGGAACTTACCAAGTGGCATTGCGCGGAAAACCTGGCGATGCTTATCACTTCTCAACTCCGGAACAAATTTCAATTCGTAATCTTGTTGAAATGATCGCCAAAAAATGTGGTGTGAAATTTGAAGACGCAGTGGAAATTGTAAATGAACGCCCCGGAAAAGATGCGGCCTATTTGCTGGACTCCACAAAAGCAAAAACGGAGTTTGGTTGGACTCCAAAAATTGATCTTGAAACCGGCGTCAACCAAACAATCAAGTGGATCGACGAAAATTTAGAAACTATAAAAAAATTGCCTTTTGATTATATTCACAAACCGTAAGGAGCAAAAAGAAATGACAAAACAACAGACTGTATTGGTAACTGGTGGCTTTGGATACGTAGGATCAAGACTGACTCCGCATCTTTTGGATTTGGGTTACAAAGTCCGCGTGGTCGATTTGTGTCTTTACGGCATGTACGGTTATGATGCTTTAACTCCAAAACAAAAAGAGAACTTGGAATTCCTAAAGCAAGATATCCGCAACCCCGAAGCCGTTCATAAAGCCATGAAAGGTATCGACACAGTCATTCACTTGGCCGCGATTTCAAATGACCCCACGGGTGATGTGGATGAGCGCTTAACTCGTCAAGTGAACTTTGATGCTGTTGGTTTATTGCTTTCGGTCGCGAAAAAATCAGGTGTGAAACGCTTCATTAACGCTTCCTCATCTTCTGTGTTTGGAATTAAACACGAGTCAGATGTCACTGAGGAATTAGAGCCAGAACCACTCACCGCTTACTCACGTTATAAGATGTTGTCGGAGTGGCTGGTCGTATCGGCTTCATCACCTGAGTTTACAACCGTGAACGTTCGCCCTGCAACCATCTGCGGATACTCTCCCCGTCAGCGTTTTGACTTAACTGTTAATAAGTTAACGGCTGATGCTCTCAGAAAAAAATTAATCACCGTTCACGGTGGTCAACAACGCCGTCCCAACGTAGGAATGGAAGATATGATTAACCTTTACGGAAATCTTATCGAAACCAAATCTGAACTTATTAACGGTAAAACTTTTAATTTTGGTTTTGAAAACCTAAAAGTAATCGAGATTGCCGAACTTATTAAATCGGAACTCAGAGATCTTCCTGTAGAAATTAAAGTGACTTCCACAACTGACAATCGCGACTACCATATCACTTCTAAAAAGGTGTTAAACACCATCAACTACAAACCCGTAAGTTCGATCGCGAAAGAAGTGATGAATTTACGTAAACAACTTGATGGCGGAAAGTTTGCGGATATCGATGCCCCTGATCATTACAACATGAAAGTCATGAAGCTTGATCGCAGCCACAAACCTTATCAATTCCTTTCACAGTAATTGATAATGAAAGCCGCAGTTCTTACCGAGCTTAACCAACCTTTGAAAATTTTCGACGTAGAGGTTCCGCCTCTACGTGAAGGCGAAGTCCTCGTGAAACTTGCCTACAGTGGCGTTTGTCACTCACAACTCATGGAAGCGCGTGGACATCGCGGGCCTGATAGTTACTTACCGCATTTGCTGGGACATGAAGGCACCGGCGTGGTGGAACAAATCGGACCCGGAGTTACAAAAGTAGAACCGGGTGATAAAGTGATTTTGGGTTGGATTCGCGGTTCCGGAAAAGATGCGCGTGGTATTTCGTATCAACATGGTAGTACCAAAGTAAATGCGGGGGGGGTAACGACGTTTAATGAAAAAGCGATTGTCGCAGAAAATCGTCTGACGCTATTACCTCATGGTGTCCCGATGGATGTCGCCGTTCTTTTTGGTTGTGCGATTCCGACAGGTGCTGGGATTGTACTCAATAAAATGAAACCTCAAGACAATTCCACGATCGCAGTTTTTGGTTTGGGTGGCATTGGGTTGAGCGCTCTCATGGCAACTCAGCTTTTCAAATGCTCAAAAGTGATTGGAATCGATGTTTCCGACGAAAAACTCGAACTTGCCAAAAGTTTTGGGGCCACTCACACAATTAATGCTGCCAAAACAGATGTATTGGCGACAATTAAAGACCTTACAAATAACAACGGCGTCGATTACTCGGTTGAAGCCAGCGGAAATGCGCGCACGATTGAACTCGCGTTTTCATCAATAAGAAAGAACGGCGGTCTTTGTGTATTTGCTTCGCATCCTGCCAATGGTGAAAAAATTAATTTAGATCCATATGATTTAATCTGTGGAAAGAAAATCGAAGGCACTTGGGGTGGCGAGTGTAATCCGGATCGTGATATTCCGCTTTTTGGGGATTTGTACCGCCAAGGTAAGCTCCCACTCGAAAAATTATTATCACATCGCTATAAAATTGAAGACATTAACGAAGCACTTATTGATTTAGAAAATAAACGCGTGGCGCGCCCGCTTATCGAAATCAATCCATCTTTGGGAGTCTAATGGAAATCATCAGTCATACAACGAATGCCAACAAGGTCGCAGTGTCGCCCGATTACTCTGATATTTCCGCCAAAGTCCAAAGTGCTAAGCGTGTTGTTTTTGTTTCGGGAAATTTCAATATCGTACATCCCGGTCACTTGCGTTTATTGAAGTTTGCGGCTGATTGCGGAGATCTCTTACTTGTCGGTGTTTACGGTAAAGAAATCACGCGCGTCGATATGCCAGAAGAACTAAGACTAGAATCTGTAAAATCGATTGGTATTGTGAATCACGCCTTCTTACTCAGAGAAAAACCCGAAAAATTTATTGAGAAATTAAAACCTGCAGTCGTGGTTAAAGGTAAAGAATACGAAGAGCGCCAGAACGCTGAACAAGCGGCTGTCGATATTTATGGCGGAAAGTTATTATTTAGTTCGGGAGAAGTGAGATTCTCATCACTGGATCTGCTTCGAAAAGAACTTCGAGAATCAAATCCAACCACAGTGGTAAAACCCACCGACTTTATCGAGCGCCACGGTTTTAAGTTTTCTGATCTTGAAAAAACAATTCAAAAATTTAAGGACCTACGGGTCACAGTTATTGGCGATCTGATCGTTGATGAATATATCACGTGTGACCCGCTTGGTATGTCGCAAGAAGATCCCACGATCGTGGTGACTCCGGTTCATAGAGATATTTTTATTGGGGGTGCCAGTATCGTGGCGGCCCACGCTCGTGGCTTGGGGGCAAACGTAAAATATTTTAGCGTTGCCGGCAATGATTCCACCGCTGAGTTTGCGCGTAAGCAGCTCGGCGAATACGGCGTTGATGCCCATATCATTGAAGACTCTAGCCGACCGACAACTCTGAAACAACGTTGGCGTGCCAGAAACAAAACTCTTCTCCGCGTTAGCCAACTCAAACAACATGATTTAAATCATGAACTTCAGGTGCAAATGTTTAATAAACTTGAAGCCGCACTTGCGGAATCAAACCTCGTTATCTTCTCCGATTTTAACTACGGTTGCTTGCCACAAGATATTGTGGATAGCGTTGTAAACTTCTGTAAGCGCAAAAATATTTTAATGGTCGCGGACTCTCAGAGCTCTTCACAAGTGGGAGATGTCTCACGCTTTCGCGGTATGACACTCATTACACCAACAGAACGAGAGGCACGACTTGCTACACGCGATTTTAACTCCGGCCTTGTTGTCCTTGCCGAGAAATTAAGAGCGAAAGCCGAGGCTAAAAACGTTCTTATTACTTTGGGCTCGGAAGGTCTCCTCATTCATGGTGGCCCTGAAGTCGACGGCATACATCCGACCGATCAACTCCCCGCTTTCAATACCGCACCAAAAGATCCAGCGGGTGCGGGAGATTCTCTATTAACATGTGCTTCCATGGCTCTTGCCGTGGGTTGTGATATTTGGCACAGCTCGTATTTAGGTTCGATCGCCGCCGCTTGCCAAGTTGGCCGCGTCGGCAACATTCCTTTAACTCCGAATGATTTAATTTCAGAAATTGAGGAATCCACATGAAAGCTATTCTCTTAGCCGCAGGACTGGGAACTCGACTTCGCCCCGTCACCGATAAAATTCCCAAGTGTCTAGTCCCCATTAACGATAAACCGTTAATGGATTACTGGCTTGAGATGCTGGGGCCATCGGAAGAAATCAATGGAATCCTAGTGAACACGCATTACCTCGCCAATGTGGTTGATACCTATTTACGAAATAGTAAGTTCGCGAAGAAAATTAAAATTGTTTTTGAACCCGAACTTTTAGGAACTGGCGGCACGGTTGTTAAGAATAAAGATTTTGTGCAAAAAGATCGTTTATTCTTAGCCCACGCCGATAATCTTACATTTTTTGATTTGCATGCGTTTATTCACGCCCATAAAGCACGTCCTAAAAATTGCGTGATGACGATGATGACATTTACCACGCCCACTCCAGAATCCTGCGGAATCGTGGGACTTGATACTTGGGGTGTGGTGCAAAACTTTTATGAGAAAGTAAAAACGCCGCCAAGTAATCTTGCCAATGCGGCCGTGTACATTATGGAACCTGAAGTTGTAAATTACATGGTGTCGCTCAATAAGGCTTTTGTTGATATTAGTACCGAGATTATTCCTAAATTTATGGGACGCATTTTTACCTATCACAATAAACACTATCACCGTGATATCGGTACGATTGAAAGCCTCGATCTTGCCAATAAAGAACTTAGCCACCTTAAAGGAGACCACTTTGGAAGAAACGAAATCTCGCGAGCTTGAAAAATGGGAATCCGCTAAAAACATGATGGCTGAGGACTACAAGCCTCTTACGTTTGGCCCTTACTTTTCGCATATTATTCGTCGTTCCCCCAGACGTTTGTTACATCTCTTGAGCTACTATAAATTTGCCGCAAAAATGATTGGCAATGACAAAAAAGTTATGGACGTGGGATGTTCTGAAGGTTTTGGCTCAGTCATTTTAGCCGAATTTGCGCGGGAATTTGTGGGAGTAGATATTGACGCTGCCGCAATTTCGCATGCGCAAGGGTCATTGGGATCAGCGAAAGTTTCTTTTAAGCATGCGGATTTTTTAAAAGCCGATCTTGGCGTTTTTGATGCTGTAACTTGCTTTGATGTGATCGAGCATATTTATCCTGAGAATGAAGATACATTTTTGTCGCGTATAACCGCGCATTTGAATAGTGACGGTATGGCTGTGGTGGGAACACCGAGCATTACCTCAGACCAATTTGCTTCGCCGTGGACAAAAGAAGGACATGTGAATTTGTATTCGGGCGAGCGTTTGAAAACTTCTTTAGAAAGACATTTCAAAAAAGTCGTTATTTTCTCCGCCAACGATGAGGTCGTGCACACTGGCTTTTGGCCGATGGCGCATTATCTGATTGGGGTTGGAATGTTTAAGAAGTAGGTTTCTTATTCTCCGCAATGCGTGGATTCGGGATCTTAAAATAATTTGAATAAATGCAGTAATATCAATATCTTATATTATTTAATAATACACACTATAGAAATAAGACTCGAAGTAGTGTATTATTAAATATATGGAAAATCGCCAGGCCATTGAGTATTTCCACCTCTCCTTTTGTCATCAACTTGGAAGCAAGGTTGATCGCAAACACTATTGCCTAAAAGGGGGGTGCAACCTTCGCTTTTTCCTTCGATCTTACCGTTACTCAGAGGACATCGACTTCGACGTGCAAACGACTTCGCTTGAGACACTCAAAAAAAACGTAGAAAAAATATTGGACAGCGGGGATTTCAGATATCGGCTAAAAAATTATAAAGAAATAGAAATTGTTGAATGGACGGCGTCAAAACAAACACAAACTACCCAAAGATGGAAAATACGCTTCAGGTATAAAAATCAATCCCAACCCATTTATACTAAAATAGAGTTTTCTAGAAGAAAGACGATAATCGATGCCAAGATCGAGCTGGTACCTCAGAATTTGATTTCTACCTATGAGCTTCAACCAATCATAATTCCCCACTACCCAATCCCAACTGCTATAAAACAAAAAGTTGAAGCCTTGATTGGCAGAACGCAGACAGAAGCCCGTGATGTCATCGACTTAAAGATTATGAAGGACCAAATTGCCGACTTGAAAATACCTTTATCACCCGAGGAAAAAGAAAAATCCCTAGAAACCCTTTTATCGATTTCTTTTGATCAGTTTAATTCTCAAGTACACCCCTATCTGACCCAAGAATATCAAGATGTTTTTAATAGTGAGGAAACCTGGAGTCAGATTCAATCGGAAGTCATTGGGTTTATCGAAAATCAGCCGGAGAAAGAGCCGTGACTGCCGTCGATTTCTTAAAACAGCTTCAGAAAATTCAAATCCCCTTGTTTCACACAAAGGACATTGCCGAAATGTTTGATCTTTCCGTAGATCGCGCGGGGAAATATCTAGAGTTATTACGGCAGAGAAATTTTGTTGAAAAAGTAAGTCTTGGCAAATGGATCCTCCGCAATTCTGATTTTGATCTCCTGCAGATTCCTGAATTTTTGATCGCTCCTAATGAAAGTTATATTTCTCTCCACTCCGCCCTCTTTTACCATGGGATGATCGAACAGATTCCAACCAAGACCTACTCTGTGACGACCTATCGTACGAAAGTCTTGAAGACATCGATTGGTGTCTTTTCTTTTCATCATTGCGCCTTTAATTTTTTTACGGGGTTTGAGTATAAAAAACCTTACTTTAAACTTGCAACTCCCGAGAAGGCTTTGGTGGATTACTATTATTTTGCTCCATCGAAATCACGCCAGTTCACCATGCTTCCAGAGCTTGAGATACCAAAGTCTTTTTCATGGAATACAGTTTACGATTTTTGCAAGAAAATTTCCTCTCCGAGAACTCGCTCGCTTGTATATACGAAATTAAGAGCTGTCGAAAAAAAGTGATGGGGTGGGGGTGTTTAAGAAGTAGGTTTCTTATTCTCCGCAGTGCGTGGATTCGAGATCTAAAAAAAGAATTTAAATAACGACATAAATTCGATAGGCACCTTCACAAAGGAGAAAAGCAAAGAGAATAGAACTAACGACCAATAAGAGATTTTTCATCGATCGCGGGCAGAAGAAAGTTGATATCTCATAAACCCTCTAAAGTCGCAAAGTTTTCGTTCTTGTGGCTCCCAAATGCCTGATTCTTTTCTGACCCCTTCAATCCACGTTGTTCCGCAAAAACTCCATAAACATCAGATTGTCCAACGTAACCATCACAAATATGTACTAGTGCTATCTTCTCCGCGGTCGACAGGCCCAAACGCGAAAGATAAACCACATTACCATAACGGTAGTGCAAATCGGACGATATCGATGCTGGAGTATTCACCAAGAAAATACACTTCCTCTGTAAATCTTGATTTCGCTCAAAAAACTCTGCGCCAGCATCTTCAAAATTACAGAAATAGACTTTACGGTGAGCCCCCAAAGACTTTAAGAAGCTCCGCCCCCAATTCTGGTAATGCGCTGGGGGTACAAGTTTTCGACTTGCCAAAGATAGATCAATTTCAAAAGACATAATTTCAGCAACCATTTCTTTTCCACTAACCGCCTCAACCTGCCAACCTACGCGATCTTCATGAGAAATAAAAAACTCAACATCACCATAATTGCTTTGAGGCAATGTTTTAGTCAGTGCCTGCAAATCCGTGACAAGCTTAAATTGATCAGCGGGAACTTCAACGGACAAATGAATTGCACCTTTCCTAGACGTAGAATTGATTAAATTTATAAGTGCCAGAGAAAAATTTTTTAAAATCGTGTCAGGGTCCGCTCCTAACTTCTTCAGATCAATGGCAACTGAATTTTTATAAGGCCCCTCTTTTATCCAAAAACTTAATACAACAGCCTTTCTTAGAAACCTTAAAAATACTCCTAGCCACGGAAATACCACAAGAAGGACCGTATACAAATCTGCCATTGGACCGTTACGAAACCAAATCGCTGCTGGTAGAAACCTTTTTGGAATGTATCTCTTAATAGTACTCACGACAACGCCCTATATTTTTCAACAAACAATGCCAACAAGAGATCCGCAGTTTCTCGCTCCCAACTAATAGTCTGGTATTTGTTCGCAAACGGATAGCTCTCACCTATATTAAGTTCCACTCTTGAAGCCACAGCGTGTTCGTAATTTGTGATGACATAGGGCACATCGCTAAACGTCGCGCCAGCCGCAAACCCACTCGAAGTCCCCATAAATAAATTTGCTTTTAGCAATACCGATAATTCTTCACCTAATCCAAACCCTAATGTTCGTGGAATCACGACGTTGGGATAATTGATAAGCTCTCTATCCCATTCCGCAAATCCGCCCATATTGACGAAAGTGACATTTGGAAATTTTTCTTGAGCAATTCTAAAAAACTTATACCACTCACTTATCGATGAATCTCTTTCGAGTTGCGCATGATCAACTTGAAATTGGCGCTGACGAATATTTACGGCAACAACAAATTTACCCTTTAGATAATTATTAAACAATTGATCTGTGGACTTTTCGTATCCGAGAGGCGCCACGATCTTTGGAATAAATCCATGCTTTCTAAAAAACGCGTTGATTCCAATATGACTATAGTAGTCCACTTTGCGCTTCAAATTATTATGATAGCTCGGCCAGAGCGCATGCCCCTTTAAATGCGAAGTTAACAAGACCGAATCCAGATTATCCCGATCATACATCACATGAAGCGAAGCCAAATTTGGAGTGCAATAATAAACTGGCAATAAATCGTTCACGTGTTGGTAATAATTAACTCTGGTAATATGGTACTGGTGGTTTACTCTTCGTCCATCAGCCACCACAAAAATTCGTGTTTTCTTTGTTCCGGTTTCATGCGCTTGCATCGAAAGGTTAACTATTGATGTGATTGCATCGCCCAAAGCCAGTGGCAGATAAAAATAGTCCATGACCCCAATGGTCTCGGGGTCGCTAGTTTTCTTTTTTAGCAGAAGCTTGGGAACGTAAAAGAAATCCGGCGTCATTAAATTCCTAAAAACTGGTTTGCGCACTCCGAAACCAGTCCACGGAAAAGTGGCACATAAAAACCTGGCTTTGTATTTGTGGGCGCATAACAGTTACGAACACGGATATCAATTGAAACGCGTGGTGAATTCGTATTGGTACCGGTTGCCCCCGCATGCAAGGTGGAAGCAAAAAATACGATTGCTTGGCCAACTTTGGGCGCAAGAAGAGTGTCCTCATCAGGCTTCATTTCTACAATAAGATCTTCGGTTTGAGGTGCGTACAGGAAGCCAATTTGGTTAGCCACAGAGCCGCGTTCAACTTTTCTTTGTTGAGCAACATCTTCTGGCACTACCGCCGGCCTGACATTTTTCGCAGGCATACGATGAGACCCAGGTAAAAACCTCAAACCTGAACCCTGCGGCAAATCGAAAACTGGAAACCACCAATTGACCTCATAAGGACTGTTTCCGTAAAAAGTGTCACGGTGCCAGCCCGAAGTATCGGTCTTGGCATCTGGCCGCGAAATACGAAGGTGAGGATAACCTTGGTAGTCAACATCTGGCCCACATAAAGAAGTTATTAATTCTTTTTTTGTTTCTAAAAGTTTTTTTACGAGCTCACTTTTCGCAATCTCATCGACAGCGCTTTTAACCGTCATGGCGTAGGTATCGAAATCCAAAGTGCGATCCGAAAACTTCTGAAGATCTAAGTTTTTCTTAACAAGATGCTGTATTTCAGAAATTATTGCGGGTTGATTTAAATCAATGATTACAAAACCATGTTTTAAGAGTCCTGCCATAAGATCGCTCTGTGCCATCACAATTGTCTCCCTTGTGAAATTGTTGCCTCACACTAGCAAAAACAATTGGCAAAGTAAATCTTGACAAGACTGCCATACTCAAGTTTTTTAATGAGTTAAATGCTATTTAATTCCATTCATTTTTTAATTTTTTTCCCTATTGTTTTAGCTATTTATTTCTCAGTTCCACATAGATTCCGTTGGCATTTCTTATTAGCCGCTAGTTATTACTTCTATATGGCGTGGAGACCTAAATACGCGCTTATAATGGTTCTCCTTACCTTCATCGATTATTTTGCAGGAATTATGATAGAAAATGCCCAGACAAAGGGCAGAAAAAAGTTGGCTTTGGGATTGAGCTTAACGGCCAATTTATCTTTGTTATTCTTCTTTAAATATTACAATTTTTTTTCAAGCCAATTTAATGAGTATTTAAATGGCCACCTTCCACTTTTGGATATTGTACTTCCGCTCGGTATTTCATTCCATACATTCCAAGCCATGAGCTACACGATTGATGTTTATCTTGGACGTCAAAAAGCAGAACGACACTTAGGTTATTTCGCGCTATTCATTGCTTACTTTCCACAAATGGTTGCGGGACCAATTGAGCGTAGTCAACACCTACAACATCAACTTAAACAAGAGCAAAAATTTGATTATGCTCGCGGCGCTGAAGGTTTTCGATTAATGCTTTGGGGATTTTTTAAAAAACTTGTTATTGCCGACAATCTCGCAGTTCTTGTCGATGCTGCTTATAATAGCCCGCAAGCCAATCAAGGCTGGTTCCTCTTGTTAGCCACTTATTGTTTTGCATTTCAAATCCTCTGTGACTTCTCTGGGTATACAGATATCGCTCGCGGTGCTGCTCAAATCATGGGTATCAATCTTGTTGAGAACTTTAGACGTCCTTATTTCGCAAAATCCGTTCAGGAGTTTTGGCAACGCTGGCATATGTCTCTGTCCACTTGGTTTAGAGATTACGTTTATATACCTTTATGTGGCTCAAAAACACCTTCTCTCTCCCGCCGATTGATGGCTGTCATGGTTGTCTTCACGGTCAGTGGATTATGGCATGGAGCGAACTGGACGTTTATTGTTTGGGGAGCCTTGAATGGATTGTTTTATATGGTTGAAACGATCACAAAAAAGCAATTAGCGAAAGTAACAGACTTTGAACTTCCCAAATGGGCGCAAGTTTTTATTACATTTAACTTGATTTGCGTTACCTGGGTTTTCTTTCGGGCGAACAATGTGACGGAAGGATTTTTCATTTTGCAGCAAATTGGAAAATCTTTCTTCGGCATGGGTAAATCACTAATAGCTTCGATACCACTTAATGTGTCGGCTCCGACTGCATACGGTTTATTTGGAGTTTTAATTCTTCTATACGCCAATCTTTTAGAGAGAAAAACATTGATACAAACTACTATTGGAAACCAGGTTACAGCAGTTAGATGGACTCTCTATGTGGCGCTTGCCTATGGAACAATAATTCTAGGAAACGTGAGTGCGAAACAGTTTATATATTTTCAGTTTTAGGAAACTGCTTTTACTTGCGATCCCGTTTTTGATTTGGCAAGTCGCTGAACTATTTTTTTTACCAATAGATGCCTTCACCTTTCGCGCCTGGGAAACAACCTCGATAAACGACGTTTTCTCAATCCCTGGTTATTTCTATCCAAATCAAGATTTGTTAAAGGTAGAGGCAGGAGATCAAGATAGATTCCGGGTAAAAAGAAAAACAGTGCACTGGGTAACTGATAAATATGGCTTTAGAAATACCCCTGTCGTAAACGAACCAAGACAATATGATGTAGTCCTTATAGGAGATTCAAATTTTGCAGGGTCTTACATCAGCCAAGAAAATACACTGACCGAAGTCTTATCTAAGAAGTGCAACTGTTCAGTTTATAATTTCTCGAAAGGCCTGACAGGAAATATTGTCGGTTTCTTCAATAGCGAGAGATTTCAGATATCTCCTCCTCGCACAGTCGTATTTGAAATTCGTAGGGTTGATATTGAATCACGTGTCCTGCCAGAACTTCACTTTTGCAACAAGGGTTTAAATTCAAAAGCAGACACATCTTTTTCCATGAATTGTGTGGAGAAAGGATGGATTCAAACTTTAATTTCTAAAATGTCTATCGAGAAACAGATACTCGTCGATAGATTTTCGAAACAAGCATTTCTCCAATACATAAAAAGTCGTCTGGGTTTGATTGTTCGTGAGCTCTTATCATTTTTGCGTAATAGACAATGGTCATGGAACCGCATTGATGAGTTGGTTGCACCCCCCATTTCTAATATCAGTGGCCAAGATCTCGACAGCAACATTCATTACTCTTTCAAAAAAATTTTGACCTACCATGCAGCAGCAAAATCACGCGGCATTCGTTTTATTTTTTTACTTTTGCCATCGATCGACAGAAAATACGATTCTCTCGTGCAGCGCCTTGAAAATGCTGGAGTTGAGGTTATTGGATTCCTACCCGACTTAAAGCACCCATGGGATTGGGATGACTATAAAAAATGGGTCCATGTCGAAGATACTCATTGGCTAGAAAGCTCAATTGTAGAGACTGCTGACATAATTACCCAGAAATTATCTTCAAAAAAAGACGGCAGCCCACAAGTTAAATTTGATTACGGTGATGCCAGGTGAAACGTGTTATCTGCAGAACAATCCTATTCTTAGCCCCACTAATAATATGGCAAGTTGCTGAATTATTTTTTATTCCCATAAATGCCTTCACCTTTCGCGCCTGGGAAACTTTGAGCGTTTCAACTTTTCATTTGCCGGGACCGTTTTATCCTAATCAGGATTTAAAAATGTTTTCGGCTGGCGATCAACAACCAAGAACCCCAGTGAAGTGGGTACGGTTTATCACCGACAAATATGGCTTTAGGAACCGCCCCGAGCAAGAAGTAGAAAAATACGACGTTGTTGTAATAGGCGATTCCAATGTCGTTGGTTCGCACGTCGACCAAGAAAATATGTTATCAGAAGTTTTAGCAAAAAAATGTAACTGCTCAGTCTATAACTACGCCTATGGTTTGCCTCGCAACATTTTATCTTTTTTCAACGATCCCCGATTTAAAAAAAATCCGCCGAAACATTTGGTTTTCGAAATGCGACGAGGTGATGTTAAAACCAAAGTTCTTGAGACAATACCAAGATGTGATTATTCCAAAACAGGACTCTCAAATTCCTGGGATGCCTATTCTTGTCGACCCACTTCATGGACTGACCACCTCGTTGCCATGCTTCCTCTTCAGATCCAGATAAACCTTGATCGCTTTACAAAACAGCCTTTTTTTCACTTCGCAAAGAGTCGATTAAAAATTGCCGCTCGCCCTTCGTTTACATCCTCTGGATCAACAACACCTGATATCGAAGAGCTTGTAAATCATTCAGTAACTAGAATTAGGGAATACTCGGACGAAGCAAAGAGAAGGGGAATTAATTTTATATTTTTATTTTTTCCATATTTTCAACACGACGTGGATCACATCATAACAAAATTAGATGCGATGGGTATCAATACTATTGGATTTTTGCCAGATGAAAAACACAGTTGGGATTACCACGATTATAATAGATGGATTCACAAAGAAGATTCTCATTGGCTTGAATCTTCCATTGTCGAAACGGCTGACCTGATTATGGAACGACTTCGGGTCTTCGAGAAGTCTGCGACTCATCAAGAGTATAGCTCGCTACACTCTTCGTCTCAATCACGTCCTCAACAATAAACGGCGGCCGCTGCCGAGCTTCATCGAGGATACGCCATAAATATTCAGTGATAATACCGAGAGAAAATAAAGTTAACGAAGCAAATACTAAAATCACAGCGATAATACTCGCCCAACCAGGTACGACACTGCCAATAAATAACCAACGTATAAGCGTCGCGGCCAAATAAATAAATGAAACAGTCGACATAAATAGAGCCGAATACGTTACGACCCTCGTGGGTACATAGGTAAACCCAATCAGCGTATCGACCGTAAACTTAAATTTCCGCCAGAAGTTCCATTGAGAAACTCCCTTTTGGCGAAGGCTTCGCGTAATTGGTATTCGAGTCGGCTGGTATCCTAGCCAAAAAATTAATGGAAAAATTGAAGTATTCTTTTCGTTGATACGATTTACCTGATTGACCACACTTCGATCTAGCAAACAAAAATCGTAGCCATTTGCCGGAAAATCATTCATAGAGAATTTACGCACAATATTCCAGTATTGCTTTGAAACTTTCTGATGCAATAGGTTTTCTTCGCGCTCAGTTCTTTCACCAATTACAAATTTTGAACCATTTTCCCAAGCAGTAACCATGTTCACAAAAAGTTCATAGGGCTCTTGCAAATCAGCAGAAATAATTCCAACGCAGTCCCCGCTAGCATGACGAAGCCCAGCCTGTGTTGCTGGGCTCTGGCCAAAGTTGCGTGAGAGCTTTACGACCTTAATTGTCTCAGGATGTTTCAGTTGATACTCAACTAGCATCTGCCAAGATTTGTCTTTGGACCCATCATCGACAAAAACTAATTCCAATTTATAGGTGGACAGAAAACCTTTTAACGTGAGTAATTTGGGAACCGTGTCATTCAAATTCAATTCATTATGGTACACCGGAACAACAACCGAAAACGTTTTCATCTATACTCCAAGACCTTTTCGTTTTCTTTAAGAGTATTGATGTATTTATGAGACTCAGGACCGCAGTTAAACATCAAATCCAAAATTGTAACAGCGCCCACAAAGTCACCGTGAAGTTGCGGATAATTAGGATAAGAGTACGATTTATAAGTTAAAGAAATTTTAGCCTCTTGGAATTTTTCAAGTTGGATGTAATCCTTCGCTGCCGGACCGGAAAGATAGTGAGTACCACCAAATTTTTTCATAATATCTAAAAGACGATCTGTTTTGACACCTTCAGGATTAACTTCACTCGAGAGGCGAAGTTGGGTTGTAATCCCTAAGTGGCCGCACACCCAACGAAGCAATGCCAAATTTAATTGAGAAATTGTGTGATAACGATTTCGTAAAATCTCCTCGAATTCTCCAATGTAGGTTTTGAAGAACGGCGCTTTTTCGTAGGAAAGTTTTAGCCAACGAATATGCTCGTCTATCCACGGCGTATGATATTTAATAACGGTATTTTCGACAGTATCTCCACGATCACGACTTGCATCGACAGGTACAGAAATCCAGCGCGTACCTTTGTCGTATTTAATCATGTTGCGATTGCGCCAATCAAATTTTGTATATTGCAGACAATCATAAATCACAAATAAATCAACTGAGTTAATGAAATCAAAATACCCGCGCCAAGGGATGTAGTTGCTCTGGATGATCCCCAAAGTCTTCTCTTTTTTCCGAGGTACATGAAGAAGATCTTGTGTGGCTGTTGGTGTAGTCAATAAACTCATACTTGCTCTGTCAATCCAAAGTCTTCGATCATGTTAGCATAACTGCGACCAGACTTTTTTGGCCAGGTCGTTAGCTGCCAGTCTGGACACTGACCGCAGAATTCATGTTTACCGAAGTTGTTGCAAGTGTGAGCCTTACGAAGTTCTGTATAGAATTGACCTTGCCAAGTTTCTCGAATCGTCGTTGTGCGATAGTCACAAACATTTGAGCCATGAACCCAGTCGCTTGGACAGAAAGAAAGATACCCTTCTGGATTTAGGGTAATCCGCTCCCAAGGATAGAGGCATGGATAGCGTTCTTGTTCTGTACCCTTTTCTCGTAATGTCTCTGCCGTCTGTTTTACCCCGCCACTTGCCGAGTGAAGTTTACGAATAATTACGTAATCCGCGCCCTCGTCTTTCCAAAATTTTTCGAAATCCTTAGATTCGTGAATATTTTGTGGCTGTTCAACATAGCTAACAACGACTTTTAAAGGCTTTGTTCGTTGCGATCGCGTTTTCAAAAGATTAATAACATTTCCACGAGTAATCGGTAGTTTTCCATTCACGCGAATTTTCGAGTAAACCTCGTCGCTAAACGCATCGATACTGATGTCGATAAGGTCAACACCGGTTGCGAGTACTTTTTCTAAATTCTTAGGGTTTAAAAGTGTACCATTTGTTGTTAAACAAACTGTTGTTCCCGAGTTTTCAACAGAGTATTTCAACATGTCATAAATTTTTGGGTTCGCTAGGGGCTCACCGTTACTGGTGTAGCGAATATATTGAGTGATGCCTTTTCCAAAGTCGCGAACTTCATCGGCCATCTTGTTATTCAATTCGAGTGTTAAACTTTTGGCGGTATAGTGTGGTGATTTTTTAAATTCTGGGTGAGGACAATGAATGCACGCTAAATTACAAATTTCTGTGGCATCAACGATGACCTGAGAAGGAAAATTGGCGTTCAGACGATCGTAGAAACCGTATTCATTTTGCACTGCATTCCCCATTTTCTTTGCTAGGTATTTCGTTAAGAGCTAGCATGCAGAAAAATGCCTGGCAACATTCTAATCATTTCTATTATCGCAATTATTACCCATGGTTGGATTTTTTTAAGCAATTCGGAAATTTGGGATGGCTGGTACGTCAGGGACTGGATAAAAAACGGGCACCTTGATTACCTTGCCCTATATTATCGAGAGGCTGGCCACCCATTTTTTGGGTGGGTTCACCTCCACTCAAATTGGTTTCCAAATGTTTCTTTTTTTTATCACTTTTTGGCGTTTGGATCGTTGCTCGGAACGTCGTTAGGAATTTTCTGGCTGTTAAATGCTAGAAATTTATTCACGAAGAATGAGCGACTTTGGATCGCACTATTTACATTGGTTTATCCTGGATTTCTGGCAACAACTGACTCTGTAGTTACACTTTATCTTGTTTGCTATTTTCTCTTTGCAATTGGCTGGTGCCTCCTTCTTACTTCAACAAACAAAACAAATTGGACCCGTTTTTTTTTACAAACTCTTTCCCTTTTATTATTTTTCATAAGTTTTTTTACTAATTCGATCTTAGTTTTTTATTATGGATTTTTACTCATTTGGCTCTTAGTAGATTTTGGTAAAGAGAATTTAAAAAAGTTTGTTTTTAAATACTGGATTTTTGTTATTTGGCCACTCGTTTTTTGGACGTGGTCAAAAACATTTGTTACCCGAGCGCCCGTTCACAAGAACTACTATCAATTGCGATTTGACATTATCACGATAATAAACAGTTTTAGCGATTTTTATTTCAATGTTCTGCACTCACAACTTCAGTCCCTGTTAAAGTCTGGAATTTTGATACCGATTTTACTCCTTATCGCCTATGGATTTTTTACCAAGAAGAAGTACCCGAATAAAGTTCAACTGGCTTCAATTGTGTTTGGCAACGTTTTGCTTATTTGCGCTGTTTTTCCATATATGGCCGTGAATCAGGGATTTAGTGTTACCAGCGCATGGCTTTCCAAAAACAATCTCCTAATAGCTCTCCCGCTAGGTCTGACATTAATTGGAATTTGGGGATGGCTAGATCCCCTCAAAAGAAATTATAAATATATAGTCCCGGGCATAATCTTATCATCTTGTATCTTTGTGCAGATACGCAGTTACTCACGGCTTGCTAGTAGCCAGGCAAAAATGCAGGCAGTACAATTAGAGCTCAAAAACTACGATTTTTCTATTGTTTATCTTAATGACCAATTTAATTTAAGAGGAAATGAACAATTGATCGCACCATCAATAGCGACATCGGCGATCCGCATGGGAATGGAGCCGGCCAAGGAAATACTGGTATTGACCACGCCACCCCAAACCAAAGGAACTTACACGAGAAACGAAATAGATCAGGCGATAGTAGATACCTATATTCCATATGCATTCAAAAATTTGGACAGTGATGGTAAACAAATTGGAGTTGAAATAGAAAAAGGATCGAGTTTTCGCAATGCCGAAGAAATGGGAGCAAAATATATTTGGCTTAGCCTGACTGGCAACCCCCACGAGATGACTGAGTTTTTGCAATCGCACGTAAAAATTACGGTTCAATCATTGTGACTCAAAGATCAACTTCTTGACTCTTTTAGCAATAAATCGTTTTTTCTACCTATGTTTCATAGTTTTCGCCAAAAGCTCTCATCCCCAAATACCCTTACTGTGATGGTCCTTTTCTTTGCTCATTGGTTGATTCTTCTCAATGACGGCGTCTACTACGATGGCATTTTAGTGCAATCATGGCGTAACTTACATCCTTTTTCGTTCTTAAATCAGTGGTTTTGGGATGTCGGAAAACCCCTTTTGTCTCTAATCTATTTTCCGGTCCTTTATTTTTCTAATTGGATTTTCATTTCAAAGTTAGTTAATTTTATTTGTCTCTTTTTTACCTCTTACCTAATTCGCAGAATTCTAGAGCACTCTAAACTATTTTCGCCCCGAGATGCACTAGCCATCTCATTGTTGGCGCTGTCTTATTCAGGGATTCAGATGGCGGCAGAAATGGCTGCCCTTCAGTACTATTTGTTGTTTCCCGTTTACCTTTTTGGTTTTTTTCTTTATCAAATTTCGTTTGATAAATATAAGAGCGCAAAATTAAGGCTGCAAATTGCTGGCGGCGTTGTTTGTTTTGCCGGATTTTTTACGAGCTCACTTTTGCCCCTCCATTACTTTTTCACCGCACTTCTCGCTTACGAACTAAAATTAAAAAGGAATTGGAATTTTACACGTCTTATCTTTGAACTAAAATACGTTTTAGTTTTGCCTGTTGTATTTTGGATAACACGAGGAGTTCTCTTCCCACCCAATGAAATTTATAAGAAATATTATTTCATTGATCTCAATTGGCAATCCATTAAAGACGGGTATCTATCTCTAATAAACTTACCCGTAATGGGTGAGTTTTTAAACTCGTTATCTCCCTATTCTTCAGCTTTTATTTCAGTCTTATCTATAGTAGCGCTCACGCTATTGTTTTATTTCCTACAGGATAGCTCTGAGTCTTCAGAAAAATCAAAGCTTAGTCCCTTCCTAATTCTACTATCTGGGATTATCGTTCTTCTTCTGGGATCCTTTCCCTACATCGCAATTCGGCAATACTTTGACCAGTTTGGCTGGTCTACTAAAAACAATGTTCTGGTCGGCACGGGAATGGGGTTATTGCTGTTTGGAATCATAGGCCTCATAACATTGCCAAAGCCTCTTTCTAAGTACCGCTACTCATTAATGGCGACATTCGTCGTTTTATTTTCATTAAACGCCAACAAAAATTTCGTGGATCTTCAATTAGGAAGTATTAAACACAATGCTTTTATTTCAGAGGCATCAAAAAACTCTTCTTTTCAGTCAGGATCACTCTTTGAACTTAAGGATGAGTTTTATATTCCGCGACTACCAAATCTGTATTACAGTCACAACATAGCTTACGTATTTTACCTTGCCACAAATGACCTCAAACGTAATGGCAAAATTCTTGAGAAAGATGAAACTCCTAAGTTCGTAGACCCTCAAGAAGCTCATAAAATTATTTCTGGTCATGCACCAATTCTGGCGACTCCAGACGTCAACGTTAAAGGGCGACAATACTACATCAACATAAAGAGACGTGATAACAGACCCGAAAGCAATATCGTTTATGAATATTTTAAACTAAAATTTTTGAGTCCAGAAAGACTTGAAAAGTTTTACTCAAACCTGATGGACATTCATATCCGTGAAATTTTGCCGACGGGTTTGTCGATTATCGAGAACTCGGGCAGGAACACCACCAACAATTGAGTATGGCTCGACATCTTTGGTGACAACACTACCTGCTGCAATGACTGAACCCGGCCCAACCGTTACACCGCTTTTAATTGTCACATTGCCGCCAACCCAAACATCATCACCGACTGTAATTTTTCGATAACTAATTTCTTGCTGCCACATCGGAATGTCCGTGCGGTCATAGCCATGTTCACAGCTAACCAATATACAATTCGGGCCAAACATGACATTGTCGCCGATTTCAATTTCGCCGCGCCCATCAAAATATCCATTCACATTGATAGCAACACGAGAGCCAATCGAAATACGATGGCAAAAAAGAATATTGCAACCTGGGTACACATAAAAACCCTTACCCATGCTTTTTAACAGTAATTTGTAAAGCCATCCCCGCAAAACAAATCCCTCAACGCCAGGAAGAAACCGCAGAAGAAAGCCGAGGTAAACTTCAAAGAAATGAACAAAGATAGCTTTAATTCCGTTTCTTTGGATATAACCTTTGATTTCGCTAACAAGGCTCATTCACACCAACTCATTAACAGCGTCACGAAATTTTCGAAATTTAACATTTGCAAAAACCTCGGCCGTGTGCACGGAATGGTTGTAGTAGTTATTGTTTACGAGCATAGAAAATTGCCAGAGTTTATTATAAATGGGGTGTGGGATAACCGGCTCTAAGGAATAGATAAAGCGGGCAACAATCGCTGAAAACTTCCAAAAAAATCCCGGCAACTCAATTGGCTTATAGTCTTTTTTTAAGGAGCGATAAAATTCGCTAGCAAGTTCCGCAACACTCAGCGCTTGAGTCGTTGGTGTTACTAAAGTCAACTTACCAAGGTTCAACGGTCGCTTCGCAAGCGTTACTAAGCAACTCGCTAAGTCTTCAACGTGAACCACGGCAATTTTTCCGGGATAGTTAAGTCGGGCCAATGGTGAATTTTTCTTACACAAAGTCGCAAGCCCATCGTAAAGACCGCCCTTCTTAGGACTTGCGCCAAATACAGCACTCACGCGCACAATATTTAACTCAAAACCCTTCTTCTCGGCCCAGCTTTTCAATATGCTTTCGGTCAAAAGTTTTTTACGGCCGTATTCACTATAAGGTCGTAACAGCTTTGTCCCTTCCGTAACGGGAGCAACCGCACTCTCACGGTGGTCAGATACCGCAATTGTACTTGTAAAAATAAACTTCACGCCGCTGCTAAGATTGGGTAGGGCCTGTAACAAGTTCAATGTCCCAACAGTGTTAATAGTATGGTCACGATCGCCAGTTTCAGTACAAGCTGCCAAGTGATAAATAACCGTAGGGTTGGGATTTAAGCGATCCAAACCCTCTCGAGTCATCAAGTCCCCTTCAACCATCTCAACACCCAGATTTCTAAGAACTGCTCGGCCTGAGGTCTCTAAAGAGTTATGTGGCTTATTGTAAACGAGACATTGAACTGACTCAGGACCATAGCTCTCCACCAGCTTCTGAACGAGTCTTCTACCAATAAACCCGGTACCACCCGTAACAAGAATCACAGCCATCTCCTTCGAAAAAATCACCTTATATCTTGTGCGCATTTCTTTGCAAGTAGTCATTGATTCAGGATTGACTCGTTTTGCACGATTATTTACTTTCACCTTCTGCATGGCAACAATCGCTGAAAAACCAACCTTTTTAAATAGCCTAGTTAATGAGCTAAACGATTGTTACCGCTATCGCTACGTTTGCTATTCTTACGTGCAAACAAACTTAAGACTTCGTTATCGCCGGTCATTTCTAGGATTTCTTTGGACCCTTATTACCCCTCTCGCTTCATACGCCATTATGGGATTTATTTTTTCCTATAGCATGAAAATTCAGGTGCCAAATTTTCTGGTTTATTTTTTTACGGGCGCTGTCTTTTTTAACTTCTTGAGCGTTGGACTTGGACGCGCTCCACTTGCGATGCTGGAAAATGAAAACTATATGCGCAAACTCTACGTTCCAAAACTGAATTTTGTTCTTAATGGAATTTTTCTCGAAACAGTCAATTTTATTCTTGGAGCGCTGGCCTTACTCGTACTGGGAGTGGTCTGCCAAAAACTTTCATTCCATTGGTCAATGCTTTATTTACCGGTTCCAATTTTGGTAACGATTATCACATTAATTGGCGCTACAGCTTTCTTGAGTGTAATGACCGTTTTCTACCGCGACATCAAGCACGTTGTACCGTTACTCATGCAAAGTATTTTCTTTTTGACTCCCGTTTTCTATACAATTAACCAAATCCCTGAACGCTACCGTTGGATTGTGAAACTTAATCCTTTATATCACCTGGTCGAAAGCTTTCGCATCCCCGTTGTCGATGGAGTTTTACCCCCTCTTGAACACTTTGTTTACAGCATGTCGTTCGCCATTGCTCTCTTGGCTGTAGGCATTTACACACTGAAAAAATACGATAACAAGGTGGTTTTCAAACTATGAGCCATAGTAAAATTGTTATCGAAAACGTAACTTTAAATTATGAACTTCATTTTGAGCGCTCCGTAAAGATGAAGGACTTCATTATCAATAAAATTAAGGGCCGACGCTATCTTGATAAGGATAAAGAAGAAATTCTAGCTCTTAAAGACATAAATCTACAAATTAACGAAGGCGAGAGAGTTGGAATTATCGGCTTCAACGGTGCCGGAAAAAGCACCCTCCTCAAGGTTATTGCTGGAATTTTAAAACCATCTCTTGGTCATCGCCACGTCAGCGGAACAGTTCAGCCCATGATTGAGTTCGGAGCTGGCTTTAACCCAGAGTTTACAGGACGAGAAAATATTTATTTTAATGGCTATATGCTTGGATTTACGAAGAAAGAAATTCGGGCGCGCGAACAAGCTATTATTGATTTTTCAGAGCTTGGAAAATTTATTGATGTACCAGTGAAATATTATTCCTCAGGTATGTCTGTCCGTCTTTCATTTAGCTTAGCTACTTGTATTAAACCAGAAGTCCTAGTTTTTGACGAAATGCTAAGTGCAGGCGATGCTTCATTTATCGCTAAAGCAACTCGCCGGATGAACAATCTCTTAGATGAAGCCAAAATTTTAGTTTTGGTGAGTCACGACTTAAATGTTATTGAGCAAACGTGCAGGAGAGTAATTATATTGGAGAAGGGCCATATCATATTTGATGGGCCAACAAAAAACGCCCTCGATCACTACCACAGGTGCGTCGAACAAGCGTCCCAACTCACCCACCGCGAAATGCTCTAATTCAGCCTTGAACTCTTGGCGAACTTCTTCAAACCCTTTAAAATAATTGGCGGAACGAAATCTTTAGCGACCGATTTAAAATCAGATTCAAAATTTTCCTCAGGTCTCTCTCTAAATAACGTCGAATGTGGCTTCGCCTTCTCTTCTTCTGGCCTTCCATTCGTATAGTAATACAAAGCCATCGACTTACGAGTCATTCCTTCAGGACATTTCAAAGGATCGGGATGACCATGGTAGGAATCTGACGTCGTGGAAAAAATCACCAGACGATTAAAAATCGGTAGCACTCTTTTCTCACAGGTCTTCATATCACAATCCCAAAGCTCCAAATGACCGCCGTACTCTTCTTGCCAATTCTTATTCAGATACAAAAGCGCATTTATACGTCGGTCTAAACGCAGTTTATCATAATGATTAAAGTCGACATGGACCTTTAAAAATCCACCGGGCTCAATTTGATGGAGGCCCCCGCCAGCAAAATGAGGGTCAGGAATTAATCCCTCAATGTCCGTTAACTTCTCTAAAAAAAAACAAAAGTTGGAAGAGTTAAATTGCGAGAGCAAGTGCTTAGTGGCGTTTGCCATAATTAAATCACCGCGAGAGGCCAGTTTCTTTTCGACCCCCGATTGAAAGCGATACCACTGACCATCTTCTTTTTTTGGGAACTCGGTCAAAACTTCTTCGACCACGGCTTCTGGTAAGAAATTATCAATTACGACATGCGGAAAAGGCTTCGCCTCCTTATATTGCGTCCTTAACACTTCCGCTCGCGCTAATAGATCCTCGCGATCAAAGAAAAAACTTGCCACTAGTAAGTCCCCCCATCCATACGCAATTGCGACCCTGAAAACAATACCGCAGATTCTGAACACAAGAATGTAATCGCATCGGCAACTTCTTCTGGTTTTGCAAAACGATTCAGCGCTACGTGCTCGTCCAAGTATTTACTAATCTCAGCGGTTTTTTCTTTGTACAACTGATCCCAACGACTTCCCGGAAAGGCTATCGCCCCCGGCATTACACTCGCAACATTTACACCTGAACGCGCAACTTGTAGCCCCAGAGACTCCGTATATGTATTCAGCGCCGCTTTCGCAACCGTGTAACAAAGACTTCCACGCGTCACCACCGCCGAAGCCGATGACACATGAACCACGCGTCCCCATTTTCGTTTCTGCATTTCAGGAATTAAATAATTATTTAACTCAATAGCGATATCTAAATTGATGCGCATAACTTTATGAAAATCATCCATCGCTGGGAAGACATCTTTTATCCCCATGCTCGCACCCAAGTTATGAACCACGATATCGATCTCAAGATTTCTTATTTTCTCAATTAATTCCCGCGGAGCCGATAGGGGCATCATATCCATTGCAATCACTTGGTGGCCCTTCCCAGTCCCACCCATATCACTTAATAAGGATTCAAGATCACTCGCCGTTCTCGATACCGCGATTACTTTTGTGTTCTCACGCGCAAGCTTTAAAGCAATTTGTCGGCCCAGACCTTTGCCTGAGCCAACCACCAACGCCTTTTTTCCAGCGATACCTAAATCCATTAGAACGGTCCTTTAAACCAATCCCCCGGCACATCGTGCGGGCCTTTACGTTGTTGAATTAAAACGGATGGATCAAAATTTTGATTTAACATCTCTCCAACCGCCTCAAACACATGCTCCGCTTTCTTATAAAACTTTTCCGTCAATGCATGACTTGTTGGTGATGGATAATCTGGAAGGCAGATACGTTTTGGAGGTTGTTTTAAATCATCCCAACATTCCATCGTTACACGCGCGATAATTTCGCCCGCCACAGAATTTGTTTCATTGCTGGTATCAAGCACCAATAATCTTCCCGTTTTCTTAACCGACTTCATAATCGCCGGCCAATCCATTGGAGAAATTGTGCGAAGGTCTAATAAATCCACCGAAACACCTTTTGATTTTAAATGTTCCAGCGCATGAATCGCTTCCACAGTCATATAAGACATCGAAACTATTGTGATGTCATTCCCTTCGGAAATGAGTCGCGCTTTACCAATCGGTACACGGTAATCGCCAACAGGCACTTCGCCTTCAATATTGTGTAACCAACGATGTTCTAAGAATATAACGGGGTTGTTGTCAAAGATTGAACTTAGAAGTAACCCTTTCGCATCCGCCGCCGTCGCTGGCATCACAACTTTCAAACCCGGAATATGATTAAACCACGCTTGCAAATTTTGCGAATGCGTTGGACCTTGTCCCCAACCTCTTCCTAAAATTAGACGAATCACAATCGGTACATGATTTTGTCCACCGAACATGTAATGCCATTTGGCAGCATTGTTCACGAGTTGATCCATAGCGAGTAAAAAGAAATCCAAACGTTGATGCGTCATCACCGTGCGAATTCCGTTAAGGGCCGCACCAATCGCGACACCCGTCATCGCATTTTCCGACGTTGGCATATCAAACACGCGATCAGGTCCAAACTTTGCTGGTAAACCGACTGTCGTTCCAAATACACCCTTAGGATCATCAACACCCAAGCCATAACAAATTACGTTTTTGTCAATGGTCATCGCGGTTTCGATGGCTTCGTTAACGGCTTTTCCAAAATTTATTTTTTTCATTTCCATGTCCTTTACTCGCTAAAAAGATGAGTGTAGGCGGCTTCAGGTTTTGGGAACGGAGACGTCTCAGCAAAATGGAAAGCTTCATCAACTTCGATATTGATTTGTCTTTCCATTTCTTTAACTTCGCTCTCTGACAAATGGCCCTCATTCACCATAACCGCTTCAAAAGCACCAATCGGTTCTTTCGCGCGCCAGTGGAGATATTCTTCTTCGGTACGATAACCGATGTTGTTGTCAAAATTTGGTCCACAGTGTTCGCGCCAACGGTAAGTAGTGAACTCTAGAAATCTTGGACCATTGCCCGCACGAATCTCTTTTAGTGCTTTTAAAGTCTGATGATAAACTTCAATCACGTTATTGCCATCGCCTGAGAAACCCGGGATGCCAATACCTTCAACCATTTTTTGAATCGAGCGTTCGCTCGGTTGGCGCACGCGAAGATGCGAGTACACCGAATAAAAATTATTTTCACATAGAAACAATACGGGAAGTTTTTTTAGCGCCGCGAAGTTTGCACTTTCATAAAAAGCACCTTCTTCAATTGCACCGTCACCCACAAATACGCAAGTAACCTTGTCTTCACCTTTTAACTTGCTTGATAGAGCTAAACCAACGCCCACAGGAATCGTACCGCCAACAATCGCGGTACTCCCCATAAATCCTACCGATTGATCGATCAAATGCATCGATCCACCTTTACCCGCACAGCAACCAGTTTCTTTTCCATAAATTTCGGCAAGCATTTTTGGAACGCTTCCGCCTTTAGCGATGTAATGCGCGTGAGCTCTATGTCCCGACACTGCAAAATCAGTTTTTCTAAGAGCTAAGCCAACCGCAGCGGAAACCGCTTCTTGCCCTGTGGAAAGATGTACCGGGCAACGCATTTTTTGCTCGTGGTATTTTGCCGCAATCGTTTCTTCGACATGGCGAATGCGCTTCATCGAAAAAAGTAACTCTTTTAAAACTTCTAAGTCTTGATTCTTGTTAACTTGAGCATTCGTAGATGTTTCAGTATTAAACATGCTTCTTATACCTCAAGGGATAAACCAGTAATAATCACCAGTGTAGCCAACCTCTTTAAAGAAACTGACCCAGTCATCCACCGACATGATTGTTTTTGCAGTGAGATTCCAATCGTACATACGTTTTTTCTCTTCTTCCGTACGATACGCATCGACGGTGATAAAACTTCCACGTTTTGCGACGCGCTCAATTTCATGAAGGGCTTTCGCACAATCGTTGCGGTCTAAATTGTGAACCGTATTAATTGAAATCACGACATCAAAAGACTTATCAGCAAATGGTAGTCTACGCGCATCCGCGACGATCATGTGAGGTTTCATCGCTTCTAATCCGTTTTGAATTGCGTACTCAGAAACGTCGAGTCCACGAACCGTGATACCAGGAATATTTTGGCTAAAGTCGTTCATCATAAAGCCTTTAGCGCAGCCAACATCGAGAACAGAACTATTGGCCGTTAAATCAAAATGTTTTGCAAAGGTGGGAACAACGGGAGTCCAGAATCTCGCATTGTAATTAAAACCGCCGTAACCATGTTTGCGATCGCCGTCGAAAAAATCTTTGCCGAACTGGCGTGCTATTGCACGATCCGCTTCAGTTTTTTCTGCGGCCCGTGCTGCCGGGTCACGTTTTGTGCGTGGATAATTAACAAGTAGATCTACCTCTTTGCCTATGTTGGCCATGCTCACCTCGTTTTGTTGGAACTAAATTTTGAGATATCATACTACCCTGGATCTATCGACGGTTTTGCGATGCGTTACTTGACAAGATTTTTTGATTCCGTATTAAACTATCTCGAATGAAAATTGCTTTAGCCGTTGTAATTCCTAACTTCAATCACGCTCATTATTTAAGCGATTCACTAAACTCATTGATGAATCAAACACGCCCACCCGATCGAATCATTGTCGTGGATGATGCCAGCACCGACAACAGCATTGCGGTTTTAGAAGAATCTAGGAAGCGTTATGGATGCATCGATATTATTCGTAACGAGAAAAATTTTGGAGTCGTGGCAAGCACCATGCGCGGCCTTGAGGCGGTAACGGAAGAATTTGTTTTTATGATGGCCGCTGATGATATTTTAATGCCGACGTTTTTTGAAGAGTCGTTGGCGTTGTTAATGCAAAATCCACAAGCCAATCTTTGCGTGGCACACTCGGCCTTTTTGATTGGGAAAAACATTGATTCTAATAATCGCATTAAAAAACCCTGTGAAAACAGCCAGTACTTGTCTCCAGATAGAGTTCTAAAGGCTCTGCAAGAAAAGAAACTGTGGATTCCGGGCCACACGGCTGTTTATCGTACCCACGCTTTTCGCAACGAAGGCGCTTACATCCCCGAGCTAAAATGGTATTCGGATTGGTTTTTGGTTTACTCAATGGCCCTCCGAAAAGGGCTTTGCTATATCCCGGAACCGCTCGCGGCCTTTAGACTGTTGCATGAGAGTTATTCTGCCAAAGGCCGTCGCGATCACAAAATCGTCGCCGAAATTATCTGGAATATTTTAAATCTTTTGAATTCGCCAAAATATCTCGACGTCAAAGAAAAATTCCTAGCAAGCACTCTCTTACACCGCTGGAAAGAATTTCAACACGAAATCAAAGACAATCCCAACCCATGGCAGTCCTGGAAACCACGAATAAAACTGTTTGGGGCTGGTGGAAAAATAAACTTGGCTACAAAGAAGTTTCTTTATTCGGTGGGCGGTGAGGAGCTTCTCGGATTTGCTCGCCTACAATACCAGCGCCTCGCGAATTTTGTAGCAACACGTTAATTCTTTCCGCTAAAAATTTTGCGAGTGGCATTGACGCCGTAAACGCAGGAGATACGGCATTGAGGACGTGAAATGACCGGCTATTGCCTTCGTATTTAAAATCCATTTCGAGTTTATTTGTCTTGATATTGTAAAGCTGGGCCCGAATTCCCGGTTTTCCCCATTTTGTATATTGACTGGGGTTCACATCGGTCGCCAGAGCTGAAGCTAAATTCACCATCTTGTTTTTTGACATTTTCTGAATTTCTTTAAACGCCAAATTCCTAAAACCAATGTCAGACTTCACAAGCAAACCAAGTTCACGCCACAAAATTTCTACCATTTCTTCAAAATTAAAATTTTCAGTTATAGAGTACTGTTCGCGCCAAAATGCTGGAATCGCCGTTGGTCCAACCTTAATTTTCCCATCAGATGTGAGGGTAAAATGCACTCCCAGAAACGGATACGCCATATCAGGCACAGGATAAATATTTGTTTTAAGGCTTCCCGGCTTTTCATCAGAATAAAGATAAAGTCCTTTAAACGGCAAAATACGATAGTCTCTAGAACATCCAAATTCACGCGCGACTTTATCTGCATAGAGGCCAGCGCAATTGACTACAAATCTCGTTTCGACATCACCCGCTGTAGTTGTCACCGTAATCGTATTAGTATTTTCAGATTTTATTCTTAGAAATTTGGCGCCAAACCGAAATTGAATACCCTCGCACATTGCATCTTCTAGAAGTTTTTTAAGAACTGAAATTGGATTTACACAGCCCGTATTCGGAGACCAAATCGCGCGACGTAGAGTTTTTACGCGCGGTTCAATCTTTTTCGCTTCTTCGGCTGTTATCATATCAAGGCTCACGCCGTTATGGACTCCCCTCTTAATCAACTCATCTAAAGTTTTTTCTTCGCGCTCGTTTTGTGTGACGACGAGCTTGCCGCACATATTGACTGGGATTTTCTTTTCTAAGCAATACTCGCGAAGTTGTTCGTTACCTTCACGTGTGAATTTGGCTTTTAAACTATCGGCAGAATAATAGAACCCTGCGTGAATAACACCACTATTACGGCCACTAGAGTGAGCACCTAAGAGGTTTTCTTTTTCAAAAACCATGATGTTACTATCAGGGAATTTCTTTTTAAGTTCGCGCGCTAAATTTAGGCCGATAACGCCAGCGCCGATAAACAAGAAATCAATTGCGTTGGTCTTTGCCATGTTCTTCTTTTCTATTTTCTAAGGACAAAAGTAAATTGCCAAGCCATCAAATTTACGAGCGGGATTTTAGCAAGTACGCTGTCAATTCCATTAAACAATTTTAGCATTGTTTCTTTTAGAGATTCGATCTTAATAAACGCCGCCGCGACCGAAGTGAAGTGCCAGTAGTTGACGTCTTCAACATGGAAAAAGTTTTTGGCAAAGCGCAAATCTTTGAGACTCAAAATATGGTTCTTTTCCCACTCCGTGCGCATAGATGGCGTACGGCTTCTATAAAGTTTTATCACTGGATTGTAATCAAGAGCCTCAACACAAAGAATTTTTCCACCCGCCTTTAAAATTCTCTTTAGCTCTGGAAACGCATGATTTAAATCTAAATGATGGAGCATGCCGCTACATAAAATTACATCCACAGAATCGCTGGGTAGGCCTGTGTTTTCGCAGTCGCCTTGAATAAAATAAGTTTTTTCAGTTAAGTTTTGCTTTTCCGCTTCAGCACGCGCGTTTTTAATTGAAACGTCGCTGATATCTAAACCAATCGCTAAGGCCGCGCCAAAGTTGGCGGCGCGAATCGCGTTCATTCCGTTGCCGCAGGCATAATCTAAAAACGTTTTACCCGGGACATGCGTCTTTAACCAATTTTCAACGTAGCTCGAGGACTTTTCCACCGTGGAATAGTATTTTTTATTTCCGTGAAGCACCTCAAATGTGTCTTTAGGGAGGCTTTCAGTGAGTTTTTTATCTCGATCGCGGTTATGAAAGTGAAGTTCCTCAATCTTTCGTTGACTCAAGCCAGCGTACCACTCTGCCGATGTTTTCTTATCAAGTTCGCCCAAATGAGACCTTAATAACTCTGCATCCATTTTTTTCCTCGAAATTCCTTGATAGTATGACTTTCTATCTTTGTTAATAAGGAAGGTACTTTCTGCAACGCAGAATTTCTTTGACTGAAATTCAGGGGTAACCTAAAAAGGTTAATATCTGGAGAAAAATCTATGGAAATACGCAAAGTACCATTCTTTAACTATCCCGCGGTTTTTAATACCTACGAAGAAGATTTCGTGCGTATTTTCAAAGATGTCGGTCATCGCGGAGCCTTTATTATGCAAAAAGATATGGCTGATTTTGAAAGAAATCTTGCCGAATACTCAGGTGCAAAATTCTGTGTCGGCTTAAATAATGCGACCGATGCAATTTTACTGGGTCTTTTGGCTGCTGGAATTAAACCCGGAGACGAAGTTATCTTCTGCTCACACACATTTGTGGCAACTGCCGGTGCGATACACTTTGCAGGTGGAATTCCAGTACCTGTCGAAGCTGGCACTGATCACTTGATGGATGTCGACCACCTCGAAAAAGCCATTACCAAGAAGACGAAATTTATCGTCCCTACCCAGCTCAACGGCCGTACTTGCAATATGGATAGGGTGGTGGCCATCGCAAAAAAGCACGGCTTAAAAATTATTGAAGACTCCGCACAAGGCCTTGGTTCAAAATACAAAGGTAAAAACGCTGGGACCTTTGGTGAAGCGGCTTGCATTAGTTTTTACCCTGCAAAAAATCTCGGAACACTTGGTGATTCTGGTGCACTTTTAACTAATAATGAAGAAATTTATAAACAAGTTCTCCAATTGAGAGATCACGGCCGCAGTCCAGAAACAGGCGAGATCGTGCGCTTTGGTTACAATATGCGTATGGACAACCTGCATGGCGCATTTTTGAATTTCCTATTACAAAAGTATGATTCGGTTGTAACCCATCGTCGTGCGGTTGCAGAAGTTTACGAATCCCAGTTAAAGAATGTAGAAGAACTTGTGCGCCCACCCGCTCCCAACTCAGACGCTGATCACTTTGACGTTTTCCAGAACTACGAAATCGAGGCCGAAGATCGCGACCAATTAAAAGCTTATCTTTCGGAGCGCGGTATCGGCAGTATGGTACAATGGGGCGGCAAAGCCGTACATCAGTTTGCCGGACTAAAGTTAAATTATTCTCTGCCGTTTACTGAGAATCTTTTTAAACGCATGCTTCTTTTGCCAATGAATAACACTATCACCATCAACGAAGTGAAATACATCTGCGAAAACATTAAAGCGTTCTATGCAAGAAACTAAGGCGCTTGCAAAAAAAATTCGGATTCATGCCCTCCAGATGACAAGTCGTGGGGGCAGCTCTCATATTGCCGCCATTTTGTCGATGGCCGATATTCTCGCTGTACTTTACGGGCGAATTTTAGAGTACAATACTAAGAGTCTAAAATGGAATAACCGTGACCGTTTTATTTTGAGTAAAGGTCACGCCGGCGCTGGACTCTATGCCACTCTCGCCGAAGTCGGATTTTTTTCTACCGATTTATTAAAAACTCACTATCAAAATGGTTCTGATCTCAGCGGTCACGTTTCGCATAAGGTTCCTGGCGTAGAATTTTCTACGGGATCTCTTGGGCACGGACTCAGTGTTGCCACGGGCATGGCGCTGGCTGCAAAAATTGACAAGAAACATCATCGTGTTTTTTGTTTGTTAAGTGATGGGGAGCTTGATGAGGGTTCTAACTGGGAAGCGATATTATTTGCACAGCACCATAAGCTTGATAACCTCGTTGCCGTCATCGACTACAACAAAATTCAGAGTCTAGATAAGGTGGAAAATACAATTCGCTTGGAGCCTCTGACCGACAAATGGAAAGCCTTTGGCTGGAATGTTGTTGAAGTTGATGGTCACAACCATACCGAACTCTTAAATACCTTTTCAGACTTACCATTCGGCAGCGACAAACCGACCTGCGTGATCGCTCATACAACAAAAGGTAGAGGCGTTAGCTTTATGGAAAACACCGTTCTCTGGCACTATCGCACGGCCAAAGACGAAGAGTTTAACAAAGCATTGGCGGAATTGGAAAACAATTCATGAGAAATGCATTTATAAAAACTCTGAGCTCTCTTGCCAAAAAAGACAATCGCGTTACATTGATCACAGGTGATCTCGGGTTTGGTGTATTAACTGATTTTGCCAAACAATTCCCGAAACAATTTTTTAACGCCGGCGTGGCTGAACAAAATATGACGGGTCTAGCAACTGGCTTAGCACTTGAAGGAAAAATTGTTTTCACTTACTCAATTGCTAATTTCTCGACTCTACGTTGCTTAGAACAAATACGTAACGATGCCGCTTACCACCACTGCAATGTGAATGTGGTTGCTGTCGGCGGTGGATTTAGTTACGGACAGCTCGGCTTTTCTCATCATGCAACCGAAGACCTATCAATCTTGCGCGTCCTCCCCGAAGTTTCTGTTTACTCGCCTTGCGATGCTTGGGAAGTCGAGCAGTCGGTAAAACACATGGTACAGAAATCTGGTACTGGGTACCTCAGGCTCGATAGATCAGGACCCGCAAATCTAAAGGCTCATGAACCTTTCATTGTTGGTAAACCGCGTGTGGTGCGCGAAGGCAAAGATCTCACAATCGTGGCGACTGGTGGAATCATCGAAGTGGCATTGTCTGTTGCCGACAATTTTGCAAAAAAAGGTGTTGATGCAAGAGTTTTGAGCGTGCACACGCTTCGTCCCTTTGACCCGACTCCAATTGTCCAAGCGGCTCGCGAAACCAAAGGCATAATCACTCTCGAAGAACAGACTGTGCACGGTGGTCTTGGCGGACTTGTCGCAGAAAACCTACTTGAACTTGGTACCATTCCCAAAAAATTCTATCGTATTGGATTACGAGCCGGTTTTACAACCATCGTCGGTGACCAAAACTATCTGAGAGAATATTACAATGTCGGTCACAAAGCTTTAACTGACAAAGTTAGCGAGATGTTACAATCTCCGTAGCGCCCGGCGGTGGCGTCGGAACCAAAACCATTTGGCGGCGAGCCACTTCTTGCAGTTCTATAGGAGCTTTTAAGTTATTTAGCACTTCACTCACCCCAAGTAATGCATCCGCTCGCGAAGTAATCGCTTTTGCAGTTAAAACAAGAATCTGAAAGTATAATTTTACACTTGGCTGATCGACAAAGATTAGCGCCAATCGACTTTTCCAGGGACGGATCAACTGATTGTACGCAATATCAGGGTCTGATTTATCTTTTAGAATTTCGCCTTCGTCCGCAAAAACGATCGACGCAAGATCAGTAATCCCCGGGCGTGCCGTTAAAAGTCTTTTTTCAACCTCCGTGTACAAATCCGTATCTCTCTTCACATTTGGACGAGGGCCAACAAGACTCATATCGCCTTTAATGACATTGAAGAGTTGCGGTAACTCATCAAGCTTACATTTTCTTACAAAATGCCCCACCGCCGTAATGCGCTTGTCATTGGCGCCGGTCGAGTCAACACCCGATTTATCCGCATTGATCACCATCGAACGAAGTTTCATCATTTTGAAAATGCCACCACCTTTGGCCACTCGCGGAGCAATGTAAAATGGCGAATGAAAATCCTGCCACCACACTGCAATCATCGCGGGAATTAAGATTGGCGCAGTTAACAAAAGCATCGTACTTGCGATTAAAATATCTAATATTCTGTAAATCATATTTTTCGTTTATATTTTCTTTCTCAGTCCCTCAAGAATCTCCTAGACACAACGCGTATCAGCATAGTAATTTCCATGCGATGGAAACAGCTGATTTCTACGATCTTCGTGGAAAAAGTGCGATGGAAATTAAATTTCGTGGTTTCGGTAGCCAGGCATTCGTCACGAAATTTCGAGCGCCTTATGAATATTACGAAGAAAAACTTCCTCTGCCTAAAATCGGCACAAATTTTTTAGACCTTGGTTGTGGAACGGGGATACATTCTATCTTTGCTGCAAGACTTGGATACAACGTGACCGGAATTGATATCTCAAAAAAGTCGCTCGAGGCCGCCGGTCATATTGCTGATTTTTTCCATGTTAAGAACCATTGTAGTTTTTTTGCAACAGATGCCTATGAGTTTTTAAGAACCTCGCAAGAATTTGACGTGATCTTTACAAGCGGCTCCCTTTACTACTTCGATATTCGCAAAATAATTCTTCTGATAAAAGAAAAATTAAAACCAAACGGCAGTTTTTTTTGCATTGAAACCAATGGTAGTAACTGGTTTTTAAATAAAACTCGCAAGTTTCGTTACTCAGAACAGGAACGCGACCAACGCACCACAGATCATCTTTTAAAACTCGAAGATATAAAATATCTGCGAGAGCAGTTTCCTGTATCGGAAGTAAAGCATTTCGGTATTTACAGTATTCCAGTGCCTCCATCCTTAAGCTTTAAATTTGTTTTTCACGGTCGGAAGTCTTAAATGAAAATCTGGGTCCTTGAAATTGGCGAACCTCTTCCTTTAGAAAAGAATGTACGCATGCACCGCTATGGGATGTTTACAAAATGGCTTGCTCAAAAAGGCCACGAGGTTACTTGGTGGACAACAAGCTTTAGCCATACTCCCAAGAAAAATTTCGTCGATTCAAACTGTGATAAAACAATAGACGGCGTGACCTTACGTTTCATGTATAGTCCGGGCTACCAGCGAAATGTCTCACTTGCCAGAATAAGACATAATAAAAATTTCGCCATTTTTTTTGCGCGAAATGCCGAAAAATATCCTCCTCCCGATATAATTATTGCCCCCATCCCAACTATCGAAGCGGCGTTTGAAGCGGTGAAGTTTGGCAAACAAAACCGTATTGCCACTCTGCTTGATATTCGTGATCTATGGCCCGACGAACTTGTAGACCTATTTCCAAAACCTCTTCGTGGATTGTCAAAATTTGCCTTAAAGCATGCATTTGGCCAAATGGAGTTCGCCTGCTCTCAGGCCACTGGAATCATGGGAGTCGCCCAATCTTATGTCGACTACGGATTAAAATTTGCCAAAAGAACACTAAAAGAAACTGACCTTGTATTTCCACTTGGTTATTCCGACCCCCCCTCGGCACATGAGCCGCTATCGTTTGCACTTAGGAATGATTCATTTAAAGTCTGCTTTTTTGGGACGCTAGGTAGATTTTTTGACATTGAGACTGTCATAAAATCGGCTCACGAAATAGAAAGGGAATTTCCAGTTGATTTTGTGATTGCTGGCGTGGGCTCAAACTTAGAAAACTACAAAGCAATGAGCACAGGCATTTCAAATGTTATTTTTCCCGGATGGTTGAATGCAAATCAAATAGCGGCCACAATGGCTATCTGTGACGTCGGCCTTGCTCCCTATAAGGTCAACGCTAAAATGTCGTTACCGAATAAACCATTTGAATACATGGCGGGCGGACTGCCAATTATCTCTTCCCTTCAGGGTGAACTTAAAAACTATTTGGAAAAATATAATTGTGGTCTCACCTATAAGGCAGATTCTGTAAAAGAGCTCAGTGATTGCATTCGGACTCTCAGGAAAAATCCCAAGTTGCGCGAACAAATGAAAAATAACTCTCGCACTCTACTAAACGAACACTTTACCATTGAAAAGATTTTTACAGCAGCCGAGAGCCACCTTACTAAAGTTGTAAAGCCGGCATGTGCCAATCCCCCTTCACCAGAGCACTCTTTTTATAGGCCATAAATGAAGGCTGAACTTTATCTTTAGGTGACAAGATTGGCTTTCTGATCGGCCAAGAAATGTTGAGATCGGTATCATTCCACACAATTCCACCCTCACCCCGAGGATTGTAGAGTTGATCAACCTTATATAGTACTTCTGCGGGCTCACTTCCCAGAACGCAGAAGCCGTGAGCAAAACCGCCGGGAATCCAAAGAAGTTTGTTATTTTCCGCTGATAATTCCACGCTAAAGTGCTCTCCAAAAGTTTCCGAAGAAGGACGCAAGTCAACGGCCACGTCAAAAACTCTTCCGCGAATAACACTTACAAGCTTCCCTTGAGGTTGGTTAAACTGATAGTGCATACCTCGCAACACTCCGGGTTGAGAAAGTGAGTGATTATCTTGAACAAACTTTCGCGGCAAACCCATCTCCGCAAACTTGGCCTCATTGAAACGTTCAATAAAAAAGCCACGCTCATCGCGGAAGCAATTGAGTTCAATCAATTTGAGTCCAGGAATTTCTAAATCAATTACTTGCATATTTTCTCATCAATACTCGTTCCAAGGTATCCTGCCACAAAGGCATAGAAATGCCAAAAACTCTTTTGATTTTTTCGGTACTCAGGCGAGAATTCAGCGGCCTTCTCGCGGGGGTCACATAGTCTGTTGTCAATATCGGCAATATTTTGTCAACTAGTAAATTTGCTCCTAAATACCTCGCTCTCTCAACAATCATTCTCGCATAGTCGTACCAATTCGTTTCTCCTGAGCTACAAAGATTATAAACTCCCGAGGGAAAAATCGGAAATTTTATCCCTTTTGATAAACAGTCAATTGTCGCCCGAGCAATGTCACCAGAAAAGGTCGGCGCACCAAATTGATCATTTATGACCGCTAATTCACTTTTTTCTGCGGCTAGGCGCAAAATCGTATTTAAAAAATTTTTCCCAGATACATCATAGACCCAACAAATTCTAAAAATTAGAAACTTCCCTCCCACCGCTTCAACGCGCCGATCACCTTCAAGTTTCGTGACACCGTAGTGATTAATAGGCCCATACTCTTCATTTTCTGTCATAAAATGGTTGCCACAACCAGAATAAACATAATCTGTCGAATAGTGTACAAATGGAATATTTTTTTCACAGCAAAACTTCGCCATGATTTCAGGGGCTAAAGCATTCAAAGCAAATGCAGCATCACGCTCACTTTCTGCTTTATCAACACCAGTGTAAGCGGCTGTGTTGATAACAGCAATTGGATTGTAATTTTGTAAGAATTTCGCAATTGAATCTGTTTTTGCTAGATCCAGTTGTGTGGAAGCAACACCAACCGCCTCTTTTCCTAAAATCTCTAGTAGCGCGCGTCCAATTTGCCCGCGTGAACCAATGATTAAAATTTTTTTATCTGCCATCATAAAATAGGCTAAACTATTCCTCTGGCGATCTCAATTTTTGCATTAAGCGCAAGGCGTTATGAGTGGTTTTTAATATTTAAATTCGAGATATTACCACCTCATGAAAAAAGCCCTCATCACCGGTATCACTGGCCAAGACGGATCTTATCTCGCCGAACTTTTGCTCGACAAAGGCTACGAAGTTCACGGCATAGTGAGGCGCTCCTCAAGCTTTAATACAAAGCGTATTGATCACCTGCTTAAAGACTCCCATGATCCAGATTCGAAATTAAAACTTCACTATGGTGACTTGATCGACTCTAGTAGTTTAAACCGAATTTTAGAACACATTGAGCCGCATGAGATCTACAATCTGGGCGCTCAATCGCACGTACATATTTCATTTCAAATTCCCGAATACACCGGCGAAGCCACAGGCCTAGGAACGCTTCGCATTCTTGATGCGATACGCGAGACAGGGTTAAAAACCAGATTTTATCAGGCTTCTTCTTCAGAGCTCTTTGGTAAAGTTGCCGAAGTTCCACAAAAAGAAACAACGCCTTTCTATCCGCGCTCACCTTATGGCTGTGCAAAACTCTACTCTTACTGGATCACCGTAAATTACCGCGAAGCCTATAATATTTTTGCGTGCAACGGAATTTTATTTAACCATGAATCACCTCGCCGCGGAGAAATCTTTGTCTCTAAAAAAGTAACTCGAGCTGTTGCGAGAATTTCGCTAGGTCTACAAGATAGACTCTACATTGGAAACTTGGATGCCAAACGTGATTGGGGTTACGCGCCAGAATACGTCAAAGCAATGTGGATGATGTTACAACAAGAACTTCCTGATGACTTCGTGATCGCAACCAACAAGACCCACACCATTCGCGAACTATGTGAAAAGTCTTTCAAACATGTAGGTATTGATCTTATATGGAAAGGTCACGGTCTTGAAGAAAAAGGAATCGACCGCCGAACAAATAAGGTCTTAGTTGAGGTGGATCCTAAATACTTTCGCCCCGCTGAAGTTGATTTACTTATTGGCGACTACACAAAAGCCAAAGAAAAATTGGGTTGGCAACCAAAAACAGATTTTTCCGACCTTGTAAAAATCATGATGGATTATGATTTGGAACACGAGAAAAAGTAAATATGTATAACGAAATCAAATCATGTCGAATATGTGGAAGTCAAAATCTTGAAACAATCCTAAATCTTGGAGACCAAGCTCTAACTGGTGTTTTTCCGAAAACCAAAAAACAAAAAGTTGGGGTAATGCCACTGGAGCTTGTAAAGTGCATGGGCAATTGCGACCTTGTCCAACTTAAACACACCGGCAACCTTTCAGAGTTTTACGGCGAAAATTATGGGTACCGCTCCGGACTTAACAAATCTATGGTGACTCACCTCCATAACAAGGTGAAAAAAATTTTAGAAATTATCAAACTTGAAAAAGGTGATCTTGTTATCGACATCGGCAGCAATGACAGCACTACGCTTCAAGCTTATCCCAAAACCGGGCTACATCTTCTGGGAATGGATCCAACGGGTGTGAAATTTAAAGAGTATTATCCGGACCACATACAACTCGTTGCTGATTTTTTTTCAAGCGCCAATGTCAAAAAAGTTTTTGGGAATAAACCTGCTAAAGTAATAACCTCGTTCTCAATGTTTTATGACCTTGAAGATCCCACATCCTTTATGCGTCAAGTTTTCGAAGTTCTAGACCAGAATGGGATTTGGGTATTTGAGCAAAGTTATATGCCGACGATGTTACAAATGAACTCTTACGATACGATTTGCCACGAACACCTTGAGTACTACGGTTTAAAACAAATCAAATTCATGACTGATAGAGTGGGTTTTGAAATTCTCGACGTCGAGTTTAATGATATTAATGGCGGAAGTTTTTCAATTGTTTGTGCCCCTAAAGGATCGAGGCTTAAAGCCCAAACGGCGAAGGTAAACTCAATACTAGAGAACGAGAGAAAACTAGGACTCCATACCTTAAAGCCATACAACGAATTTAAGGACCGTATTCATCAACAACGCGAAAATTTGAGAAAGACTCTAAGAGAACTAAGCCAGGGCGGAAAGAAAGTTTACGGCTACGGCGCTAGCACCAAAGGAAATGTACTCCTTCAATTCTGCGAAATTTCTGAACGCGAACTCCCTGCTATCGCCGAAGTCAACGAGGACAAGTTCGGCTCATTTACCCCAGGAACGTTGATTCCCATTATTTCTGAGCAGGATGCTAAAAAGAACAAGCCTGATTATTTTCTCGTACTCCCCTGGCATTTTCGTGAAAACATCTTAGCCCGTGAAACTGACTATCTAAAGTCAGGTGGAAAGTTTCTTTTTCCTCTTCCCGATATCGAAGCCATCTAATGAAAACAGCAGTTATTCTTGGTAGCCTCGGTCAAGATGGCAGAATTCTCGAAGGTCAATTAAAACAACAAGGCTATAAAGTTATCGGCATAGACAGAAACCACCAAGTTGACATTTGTAAACCGAAAGCCGTTAAAGATTTAATTTCAAATACTCGGCCCGATGAAGTTTATCATTTCGCAGCTTTCCACCAGTCCTCAGAAGAAGAAGTTAGCGAAACTCCTGAGTTCAAAGAAAAATCACACGACGTTAACGTAGCCTCCGTACAATATTTCTTAGAGGCAATAAAAATGTATTCGCCGACATCAAAATTCTTTTACGCGTCGTCGTCACATATTTTCGGTGAAAATAAAGATGGTATTCAAAGTGAGGAAACTCCCTTTAACCCGACCACTGCCTACGGGGAAAACAAAGCCAAAGCCATGAGTCTTTGCCGCCACTATCGAAACGCCCACAATATATTTGCCTGCGTTGCCATCTTCTATACCCACGAATCTTGTTACCGCTCAGAAAAATTTCTTTCACAAAAAGTCGTACAAGCAGCTCTCAGAAAAGAACCAATTTCTGTTGGCGATCTCTCTGCGGTGGTTGATTGGGGATATGCGCCCGAGTACACCCAGGCTGCGCAAAGCATAATGCATACGCTTATACCTGAAGATTTTATCATAGCAACAGGCCATAAAATGACCGTTCAAGACTTTGTAGCCGAGACATTTTCTAGCTGTAATCTCAACTGGAAGGACTATGTGCGTGAGAATAAAGAAATTCTAAAACGTAAAGGCCCTGTTCGTATAGGTAATCCCTCAAAGATAAAGCGCGTGACCGGATGGATACCAAAAACTTTCGGCCAAGCATTGGCAAAAATCTTGTTGCAAACAACTAAGGAATTAAAGGATAAGTAAAAGATGCCGAAAAAACCACTCGTCTTTATTCCCACCTACAATGAGCGTGAAAACGCGCAACTTCTGTTTAAAGAAATTAACGCTTTGGGGCTTGATATCGACGTCCTTTTTATGGATGACAACTCTCCCGACGGTACCGGAAAGTTTTTGGAAGAAATGACTAAGTTCTATCCTAACCTTAAAGTTGTTCACCGCTCGGGAAAACTTGGTGTTGGCAGCGCCCATTTTGATGGGATTCGATGGGCTTACGAACACGGTTATACTGATCTTGTAACAATGGACTGCGACTTTACTCATCCACCTAAATACATCCCCGACATCCTAAATGAGGGAAAAGAAGCCGACGTCACCGTCGGGTCCCGATATATGACCGAGGGAAGTTTGGCAGAATGGAATATGCTTCGTAAATTTCTAACAAGAACTGGCCACTTCTTGACGAAATTCTTACTTGGAATGGACTACGACGCAACCGGTGGGTTTCGTTACTATCGCCTTGACCGCATACCCCAGCATGTATTTCAGATGGTACGCTCAAAAGGTTATTCGTTTTTCTTTGAAAGCCTCTATGTCATTTTCAGAAATGGATTTAAAATTAAAGAAATCCCGATTGCTTTGCCAAAAAGAACATACGGCCATAGTAAAATGGCATTTTCAGAAGTAAAGAGAAGCGTAAGACTTCTCTTTACACTTTACTTCACGCAAATCCTCAACCCCGAACGCTTTCGTTTAGCCGCCCCTCTGAAACCCAGCGAGATAGATCCAACCCTTAACGACACTCAAGGCTGGGACGACTACTGGAAAGACCATAAAAAGGCATCTGGAATCCTATACGATTCGGTTGCGGCATTTTATCGAAAATTTATTATCAAACGAACCCTTAACTACTTCACCACCAATTATTTTCCACCGAAAGCACAAGTACTACATGCTGGTTGCGGCGGGGGCCAAGTGGACACCGATGTCGCTGATTACGCAAATGTGACTGGTCTCGACATTTCCGTAAATGCTCTGAATTTTTTTAAACGTACCCATATGGGAAAGAGCCAAGTCCTCCACGGAAGTATTTTTAACATTCGCATGAGTGATGGCACTTTCGATGGCGTTTACAATCTTGGCGTCATGGAGCACTTCACCGAAAATGAAATCAACGGCATTTTAAAGGAGTTCCATCGCATTTTAAAACCTGGAGGAAGAGCCATTATTTTTTGGCCACCAGAGTTTGGTCTTTCAGTTATCTTTTTTAAGTGTTTAAAGTGGATATTTGTAAATATCTTGGGAAAGAAGAACGTTAAGTTTCACCCTGACGAAATTACGCGCGTTCAGTCTCGTCAGCACGTGACGCGACTCTTTGAAAACAACGGTTTTCGCGTGATTCGTTATTATTTTGGACTTATGGATTTATTTACTTATTCCATTATCGTGGCAGAAAAGGTGGATTTTGACAGCAAGGCGGCTAATAACGTTATCGGGCCTAGGATTTCTCCGCCAAATCTAGTTCTTTGAACTTTTCTAAAACCGTGATTCCGTCATAATTGTATTTTACCCGGAAGTTTTTTACTTCTTTACCAACACTGAGATCCACATTTTTAAAAAGCTCTTCTTCTTCTCCTGACATTGAAACCGTATCGAAAACTATAAATTCGACACCAAACTTCTTCGCATACTCAAAGTAACGATCGATGGTCGGTATCTCGCCAGTATAAAACGCACAAGTAAATGTGTAGTTTTGAGCTCCGTAAATTTCGTAATTATCCATTTCATTAAAGATAAAACTAATATCGGCCATAACTTTGACGTTCTTCTTACCAATTTGGGCAGCCGCTATTGCTGAGCGCTGGGCTACATTTCTATCGGATTTAAGCACAAGGCGAATATTCATCGCCATATTCACTAGAAGGGATAATGCTAAAAGAATTGGGATCGTTCTACTCTTTACAGGCATTATTTTTAAAGCCGTCACCACAACTAAGACCATAAATGGATAGTAGAGAAGTAAAGATTTATCCGTCATACTATGAGAAGTTGCACCCATACCGATCACGGTCAAAAACAAGAATTTAACCTCGATATCCAAATACTTTTTTAACGGTTTATAAAATATAAGGAGACAAACAAAGAACAAAAGTGAAAACGCAATTTCGTGCTCTTGGTGAAAAAATCTCTTGTGCTCTTGCAGCGGCTTTAAAATATAGTACCAAATAGTTTTTGGCATTGAGTGCACAACTGGATTATTAGAAAACTGCTTATACCAGAACTGCAGTCTTTCAATAGAAGTAATGTCCCAAAAATATGGAAGAATCCCGGCAACAACTCCAATCCCTAAAGCCAAAATAGACTTTAAATGGCGGTGGAATAATAATAAGAACAAACCTGCCGTCATAGGATAAACGCTCCCTTTTATGTGGAGTGGAACGCAAAGGCCAAAGAGAAGGCCTGCAACCAACATCTTTTTCCAGTTCGATTGTAGTATGGATTTTCTAAAGAAAAAGAATCCCCAAAAACCAACCGCCATAATTCCAATCTCTGGTCTAAATACGAAGGAATAATTAAAAACCAAATTCGTTGACCATATTAGGAAAGCACCTATCCAAAAATCGCGTAAGGAATATTCTTTTTCGCGGTCACGAAAGTAATAATAAAAACCAACTAAAAAAATAAAAAAAAATAATAACCCAACAGATTTAAATACTGTAACGGTAAATCCAAACGTTTTCCAAAACAAAGCCCCAATAAGAACCCAAAGTTTGTGATAATTGAGATCGAGAATCTCGTAGTTATTGATTCCCCAAAGCAGAGTCGAGCGCGCGTAGCCTACCTTTGCCACCCAATACGATGTTTCTGCCAACCAAGGATCATCAATATTCAAAGCCCGGTTAGGTAAGCTTAGCGCAAACAAAAACAGGAGAGCACCAAACCCCACACAAAAATAATTTCTCTTTAACCAAATTAGCATGGTGACTTATATTAACTGGAACTCATTCAATTGGCTATAAAACTCTTTGACGCCGGAATCGGCTTTGATGGAATTAAGCGTCCAATCACCCACAAATAAATATTCTGGGTCTTTAGCTCGGCTCAAGGCCACGTAGGCTTGCCCATACTCCCAAAGATTATTTAAGTTTACGAACAGTCGGTCAATCGATGAGCCCTGAGCCTTGTGAATAGTGATGGCCCATCCCAGCGTCAGCGGAAAGTTGCGAATCGTCGCCACAGTTTTCCCGTCGCCATCTAAAATATGAAAATCGTCTTTCTCAATATTAGTTCGAGTCCCATCCAATAATTCTAGGGTAATAATTTCGGTAGAAATTTTCTTCACGACTCCCAATGACCCATTAACGTATAAACCACTTTCATCATTTTTTCGGATCATAACCAAAGCACCCTCTTTTAAAAAAAGTATCTGTGGGAGCGGACTCTGCTCAATGACTTTTTCGCGAGGCATCGGCAGGGCCTTTCGGGTTATCACTTCTGTCGGGAATTTACGCAATTCGCCGCCCAGGCTGTCGAGTTTTCTCTGATTATAAGATTCAACCTCCGCTTTGCGTGCGAATAAAATCGTACCCATAAAATCACTTTTTAATCGTGACTTCTTTGCATCCAAAAAAGCACAAACTGTTTCGTCACACCTTCCCCATCTAATTTTTTGCAAAATGTCGACGAAATATTTCTCAGACGATCGCATGCAATCACTCAATTCAACTGTCCCAAAATTAAGAGATTTCCAAAGATCTGACTCAAATATCCAGGGAATTTTCTTTTCAAATCTATCAACCGGAGGTAATTGAAAAAAATCACCAACTACGACCAGACGCGTTCCGCCAAAAGGCAACTCACTTTGTAAAATCTGTTTTGAAATACGATTAGCTGCCTCGAAAACCAAGGGGTGTATCATCGAAATTTCGTCTATTATAATTTCTTGATTTAAGCCAATACGACTACGAACCTTTGGATTTTTTACTGCTTTAGCTATTGTTTTTTCGACTCCGCCCTGCATAATTCCAAGACCAAAATAGCTGTGAAAAGTTCTGCCTCCGACAATTACAGCGGCGGCGCCTGTGCTGGCTAAAATTGGCGGCCTCTGAGCTTTTTGCTTTAAATACTCTTTTAAGACAAAAGATTTTCCCGTCCCGGCAGCGCCGGTAAGAAAAATATGTCTTTGCCACTAAGAAGCTCAAGCGCACGAGCTTGTTCTGGGGTAGGTTTTTTTTTAGTAGATTCCATTTATTTACCTAACCACTTATGCCAGAGAAAGTTCAACCAAAATTCTAAAAAGTATCAGAGATTACAAAAAATTTAGCGCAATCCGTAGCCCGAAAATTTACCTTGCAGCCAACAGCCTTTAACCCCTAATCTATTAACGTATGGAGGCTTTCATGTATTTACTGACCAGCGACTTAGGATTTACAACCAGCTGCGTTTCACTTTTTCTAAGACTATTTATTGGAATTTGTTTTGTAATTCATGGTTTGGGTAAACTTGGAATTGTGGGATCCGGAAATATGCAGGGTTTTGCGGGATGGTTAAAGAGCCTTAACGTACCAATGCCGGAGATCCAAGCAAAAATGGCGATGCTTACAGAACTCCTCGGAGGCATATGTTTAGCCCTCGGGTTATTCACTCGCCCTGTTTGTGTTATGTTAACTTTTGTGATGATAGTCGCAATGCTAATCGGTCATAGAGGTGGGGGATACTTGATTACAAATAATCCCCCAGGACGAGAATACACGGTAAATTTGGCGGTAGTATTAATTGCTATTTTAATGCTGGGACCCGGAACTTATTCTATTGATGCGAAATTATTCCTCTAAGCGAAACGCGGGCAATGATATATAGTTGGCTCCGATTTTTAATCCATTTACTTTAAAATCTCCTTTACTACTTTTTAGTTAGTAAAATATATCCATTAGACTTCAGAAGGGGATGTTTGCTTTGATCTTTCGGCGCAAAAAGAAACATTAAGACTTTCGCCCACCAAGGTGCCGGAATTGCCCTTCCTAATTTTCTCGACTCTTGACCCAAATAACGCGTTTCGCGCTCCTTCCATCCGTTCTGCAAAAAGAATTCAAAGTAATCGCAGTCAGGCATAAATTGAAAAGGGGCATTCCTCATTTGCTTCACTATTTTTTTACGCGTCATGTATTTAAATACTTCACGAGAAAAATAATCCACAATCCAGTAACAAAAATTATTTTGGGAAGATAAGTCTTTGGCTAAAGTCGAAACTTGGCTTGGCGTCAAATAGGGAACCACCCCTTCGGTCAAAACTAAAACCTTTTTGCTTTCGGCATTAATTTTAGTAAAAAACGCTCCTCTCTCTTTATCTACCGACAAATCAATCTTGACCCTCTCAAGTCGGCAGCGAGGCTTTTCTCCAGCTAATTTTTCTTCTTTTAATTCGACAATACGAGAATGATCAGCTTCGACCCAATGCAAATTTCCCGGTAGATTCATTCGATATGGACGAGTATCCAATCCTGCCCCCAAATTTAAAACAGTATCAATCCCCTCATCCAATAATTGCATAATATAATTATCAATAACATATGTACGGATCACCACCGACCAACGAGCGTACTGCGTGCCCTCCATTCGCTTCGCAATTTCTTTTCCACGCTCACCAGCCAAATATTCCGCCAAATGGTCATTGAAAAGCGCATCTGATCTCTTGGATTCCGTCGCGCGATAAGTTGCGACCCAAAGCGCAGTATCAGAAACGTCGTTTAGAAGGTTTCCCATGAGAAGATTTTATTAGTACCCTGTTAAACGAGGCAAGCGGAGAGATGGTATCTCTGCCGCATAACGCACTATGGATGGAAAAAAGTGTCGGGCACTTGTAGTGTGAATTACAAAATATGAATCAGCCAACAAAATCTACAAAATCGCGAACGCTTCTCCTTCTTTTTGGCGGAATACTTCCCGTCGTCGCCTTCGCAATAGTCGAAGAATATTACGGCGTCATTTGGGGAACCGTCGCCGGTATGATGTTTGGTATCGGCGAATTACTTTATGAAAAAATAAGATTTAAAAAAATTTCTGGGGTAACCTGGTTTTCTAATATTCTCGTTCTCGCTCTAGGCGGACTCTCTCTCTATTCTGCGGAAGGCATATGGTTCAAACTTCAGCCGGCAATTTTTCTCTTCTGCTTTGCTGCAATTCTTATCTCTTCATCAATTATAAAAAAACCCCTCCTTGTCGCTTTGGCCCAAAAACAAAATCCCAATATCCCTGCACCAGCCCTCGAAGTCATGGGTACCATGAATCTTCGCCTTGGTTTTGTTTTCTATTTTCTCAGCACACTTTCGACTTGGGCAGCCATCGGTTGGAGCACAGAAGCGTGGGCATTTTTAAAAAGTGTCGGGGTGTTCATAATACTCTCAATTTATATGGGAGGGGAAATAATTTACAGACGGCACTCTTTAAAATCTAAACGAAAATAAGGGTCACGTCTCAATTCCACTTTTTATTTATCAATGTTGGCAACAACCTCTTCGCTTATTAACTCAAATTTCTTAGTCAACTCAATAAATGAATAAACGCTTCCGCGGGGAATTTCAAACCACCACCCGTGAATCTTCACTTTGTCTTTTTGCATTTTGTTTTGCACGATCGGATAAGTCTTTAAATGTTTGATTTGTAATAAGACATTAAATTGTGAAATTTTATCTTCGCTAGAGGTTCCGACGTCATAACGGATTTGATCATCAGAATATTTCAATGCGGGCTCACCGTTTTTTAACCACGATTTAAGATGTTCGCTCTCGACCTTCTCCAGGCCATCGAAAATTGCATGAATGGCTCCACACCCCGAGTGCCCGCACACAACAATGTGTTTTATTTTTAAACTCATAAGCGCAAAGTCAAGCGCCGCCGCTACTGAATGATGACTGTCGCCACAGGGCGGAACAAGGTTTCCCACATTACGAATAACAAATAAATCGCCTGGATCTGTCGAGGCAAACCAGTTTGGTGCAACCCGACTATCAGAGCAGGCAATAAAAAGTACATCGGGCTGCTGACCATTGGCCAACCGTGCAAACATCTCGAGCTTGTGCGGAAGCACATTTTTACGAAAATCAAGAATTCCTGATACTAGCTTTTTCACTATTTAAAAATAGAGGAGAGAATTGGTGCTGACAAGGCAATTTTGGAGGTTTACGTACTCGAATTTGACATATTCTCACGTTGGTAGATACTCAAGTGTTGAGGCTTATATATATGTCAAAAATCTACTCCTATCCCCTGAGAATACGCGAAGCTCATCTGGATACGTTTGGCCACGTAAATAATGCCACCTATTTAACAATTTTTGAGGAAGCGCGCTGGGAAATCGTCACATCGCAGGGATACGGACTCGATAAAATATCCGAAACGGCACAAGGCCCGGTCATTTTAGAAATTCAAATTAAATTTCTTAAGGAATTACGCTTACGCACCGACTCTGTCGTGAAAACTCAAATTCTCTCTTACCATGGTAAAATATCAAAACTTAAACAATGGATTGAAGACATTAACGGAGAAGTTTACGTTGAAGCCGAATTCGTGGCTGGTTTATTCGATCTAAAAACAAGAAAATTAATTCCACCCACACCTGCCTGGCTCGCGGCCCTAGGGCTTAAAGAACAACCATAGAAGGATCCGCTCAAATTCGTCAAAGCCGTTCAATAATTGCCACTTAAAACCAACCTAATCCTATATAAAAACGTAGAAATTGGCCCCAGAGTTGCTTTAAAAAAATTCCAAAAATTAAAAAAGCCTGAGGTCATTATGAACGTTACTATTTTTGTCGCAAGCATCTTGCTATTTAGTTTAAATATACTGGCTCAACCAACCCCTAAAGGCACCGACATTTCTCGCCGCCACTATCCAATCATGCAAAGTAGTACCAGCGATAAAGAAGTTTATTTTAATGTTCTGGTTCCCCGCCTCAAAAACTATGTTCTTAAGGCTAAACTTAAAAACCCTAAAGACAAAAGACAAAATCCTACCATTTTAGGCGAAGTTGTTGGTCAACCCCAACAAGACCCACAAGGCTTACTTCACGAGAAAGTTATGAACTTTAAAATTTCAGGATTAGAGCCTGAAACAGAATACGTTTTAGAGCTCGCAGAAGCTTCTAAGTTTGGCTCCTCATCCACAGTTGATTACCGTGAATTTAAGACTTTCGGAACCGGAAGCAAGCCCACTAAGTTTGCGACAGTTTCTTGTATGTGTGATGAAATCCGATACGAAAACGAACGCCAAATTCTTTGGAAAAAATTAGTTGAACAAAAACCCGATATTGTTTTTCTCATTGGCGACCAAACCTATGTTGATTCCTTTGACTACGTAGAAAGAAACAAAGCCACGGATTTTGACGTTTGGACGCGCTACTTCCGCAGTTACTCTGAAAACCTCTTATTTCGTAGTTACAAATTGATTCCAGTTGCCGCCACCTGGGACGATCACGATACGGGCGTCGACAACGGCAATAAAAATACACCGACCCTCGGCGAGGCCCGGCGGGCCTTCAAGGCTCTTTACGGAGCTTATGACGTTGCGGGTTTTGTCACCACCCACGCCGCTTCGCTCGCGCAAGCGGTAAAGCTCAACGGCCAAAATTTTATTTTACTCGATAACCGTTCTTTCCGCGAAACTCACGAAGTGAACTCTCGTTTTTCTCACTTTGGTGAAGAACAAGAAAAATGGCTGATCGAAAACATGAAATCCCAAAACGGCCCGTTCTTTCTTTTCAACGGCGATATGTGGGGAAGTCCTACAGTCACATCGACGGCACAAAATGGAAATGTTAAGCGCCTAACGGAATCCGTCTTCGGCGATCACCCCCTCCAATACAATGAAATGATGAAGGCAATAAATGCAACAGGTAAAGTCTACGTATTACTTTCTGGAGATATTCACGCGTCGCAAATCGTAGAACATGGCCCCCAATTTCAGGGTCCACGCAACAATCCTTTTCGAACTTTAGAAATTACTTCGAGCCCCATGCATAGTTTTATTTTTCAACCCAAGCCTGGCGAAGAAGTATTATGGCCAGATGCTCAGCGCATCCTCGGGGTGAAGGATTATAATTTCGTGATGATTGAGAGCAAAGCGATTCGCAGTGAAGGAGTTGATATCGAGGCAACTGCTATTGGCACTAAAGAAGAGCCTCTGTTTAAGTTAGGAACTGTGATTTTAAGAAATGGAAATGTGCAAACTCAGCGCCGCCAAATTATCAATGATACCTTTCGTAAAACAAATGGTCGCGTGAAGGTTGCATTCTTTGATGCCGACTCGACACTTCGTCTTGCACCCTCAAAAAGTGTTTCGGCTAATGGGCCCACGGATGTTGCTATTCTTCCTGGAGTTGCCAATAAGATTGCCGAGCTTAACGAACAAGGGTTTTTGGTGGCCATCGTTTCTAACCAAGGTGGGGTTAAAGATGGATACGTTACTTTTGAGGTCGCAGACCAAGCCTTACGTTATACTATGAAATTGATCCAAGATAAAAATCCCAAAGCCAAATTTCACTACTACGATATGGCCGAGCGTGGGCATGGAGATTTCTTTACAAAGCCGAATATTGGTATGGGGAAATATTTAGAGCTTGTCTTACGCAATCAAAATTTAGAAATTGACTGGCCGAGTTCGTTTGTAGTCGGTGATTCTCGTTACACAAAATATGAAGTCACACCACAAGATACGGCCGGAGCTGATTTTAGCAATGCGGATCGTAAATTCGGCATTGGCCTTGACCTCCGAACTTATGATCCTAAAGAATTTTTTAATTGGTCGCTATTTGAATACAAACTAATTAACCACGGTGAAATTCCACGTTCGTGTAACGATTTATTTTAGTTTCTTTAAGCCGCTCAATGCGGTCATCCAAGTCTGGGTGGGTTGCAAAGAGCTTCAGCAGACCACCCACCTTGCCAGAAATCTTAAGAGAAGCAATGGCCGGCTGATCATCAGTTTGGGGAATTTGATGATTAACTTTCAGTCTTTCAAGGGCTGAAATCATATTATCTCTTGATGACAGAGCCGCTCCTCCGCCGTCGGCACGATATTCCCTCATACGAGAAAAAAATGAAACAACAATCATTCCCAAAATTCCGAGTATTATCTCAAGAGCAATAACTACTCCAAACTGCACAATATGCCTTTTCTCTTCTGCCACAAACTGACTCGCAAAGAACGCAACAACCCTAGCAAAGAACATCACAAAGGCGTTAACCACACCTTGCACTAGAGTCATTGTAACCATGTCACCGTTGGCTATGTGAGCCACCTCGTGAGCAAGAACTCCGTCGAGTTCGTCCTTGCTTGTATTTTTGAGCAATCCCGTCGATACAGCTACTAGTGAACGGTTCTTGGTAGGTCCCGTGGCAAAGGCATTCAAATCATCGGCCTCATAGTATCCAACCTCTGGCATTTTTTCGATACCCGCCTTTTTTGCAAAACTATGAACTTTGTAAATCAAATTCCTTAGTTCTGGCTCATGCGTGTTAGGGTCAATAATTTGAACGCCCATCATCCACTTTGCCATGATCCTCGACAAAGCAAGCGAAATAAATGCACCTCCAAAACCCCAAAGAACGCAGAAAATCATAAGCGATGGATAGCTTATTCCCTTTGCATCCAGATACGATTGAACGCCTAGAAGCGACATTGCAATAGATATGGTCGCAATAATTAGAATGTTGACTGAAACGAACAAGAAAACTCGTTTAGCGATTTTCATGGGGCAATCCTCCTTCATTTAATTTTATATTTTCGATTTCCAATTTTTGTTTTCTTCTATCAATAATTAGTGAAGCCGCTATTGAAGACCCAATTAAACCGGAGATGATACCTAACGACCAACTGATGGGGAATTTTCCGCCGAAAGCATCATTCAACCAAACCATCTTTACTCCCACGAAGACAAGGACCGAAGCTAATCCGTATTTAATGTAGGCAAACCGATCCATTACTCCTACAAGCATAAAGTACATCGAGCGAAGACCAAGGATAGCAAAGATGTTGGACGTGAAAACAATTAGCGGCTCTTTAGTTAGAGCAAAAATGGCTGGTACTGAATCAAGCGCAAAGATAATGTCGCTCAATTCAAGAAAAATCAGAGCTAAAAACAAAGGGGTTACATAAGTGAGCCCGCCTTTCTTAATTAAAAATCTTTGACCTTCGATTTGGGGATGAACTCTAAAAACTTTCTTTAGTTGCCTAACAATAAAGTTGTTCTCAAGGTTCTGAGGCTTTGTGCCCGCAAAAAACATCTTTATACCTGTTAAAATCAAAAGAACGCCGAAAAAAATGACAACCCATTGATACTCCATAAGTACTGAACCCATTGCTATAAAAATGGCTCTGAACGCAAGGGCACCCAAGATTCCCCAAAAAAGAACGCGGTGCTGATACATCTTGGGAATACCGAAGTAAGCAAATACTACCGCAAACACGAAAATATTGTCGATGGCTAAAGACTTCTCGACAACAAAGCCCGTTAAGAACTCTAGAGCCGTTGTTTTAGCCTGAGTGTGAGGGTCAAAATCAGAAATTGAAGTGTATTGTTCATGGGTTGAAAAACGGTATCGAGCATAAAGGTAAAATAAATAGTTAAAGATCAGAGCTAAACTTATCCAGACAGTGGTCCAAATTGAGGCTTCTTTAAAACCAACTTCCTGAGCCTTTTTGTGGAATACCCCAAGGTCAAGGGCAAGTACCACAAGCACAAAAGCCGTAAACCCTAAATAGAACCACCAGTAATCGTAAAACGGAAACAATATCATTTTTAAGTCTCCTTGCCACACCAATAATATCGACCAAATATATACATCTATCAAATCGATAATTATATTGATTTTAATCGTTTATAACGATATTAAAAAAATAAAAGGAGACTCGACATGAATCAATGGATTAACTATCACCATCTTTTTTATTTTAAGACGATTGCGGAAGAAGGAACCGTTTCTAAGGCAGCTGAGAAACTAAGACTCGGTCAACCCACACTCTCTGCACAGCTCAAGCAATTTGAAGATACTCTTGGGGTTCAACTCTTTGATAGGCATCACAAAAAACTTGTACTAACTGAGCAAGGAAAGGTCGCACTCGATTACTCAAAGAATATCTTTAAAATGGGTTCCGAAATGTATGAGGTTTTACACGATAGACTTAAACCACTGAAACCATCACTTCATTTAGGCGCCTTAGATAGCGTTCCTAAGCAAATAGTTCTACAACTAGTGAAACATGCTTTTCGGATATCGCCATGTCAAATCAGTCTCTCTGAAGGAAAATCAGATGAGCTATTAAGAGAACTAACAACTCACCGTATGGATTTAATGGTGACAAATTTTCTGCCAACGGGAACTGATGGTAAGGGGCTCTATCCAAAGTCTATTACAAAAAAGAATGTGGCATTTTACGGAGCGCCTAAATTTAAAGCGTTAAGAAAAGGCTTTCCAAAATCAATTTCAGGTGAGCCTATGATCCTTCCGACATATGATAGCCGTCTTCGACAGGACCTAGACCATTGGGCTAAGTTAAATAAAATTGAACTGAATATTATTATTGAAAGCCAAGATATATCGGTAAAGAAGCTTATGGCGGTTAGCGAACTCGGCTTAATTCCAACTGCGACTCATACTGTGACGGGGCAGGTCTTACGTGGTGAGCTTATTGAAATTGGTCAGCTCCAAGGGGTGTCAGAGGAGTTATTCTTGGTGACAGCCCAGAGAAAAATTGAAAATCCTATTGCATCAAAACTAAGGGATTCGTTTATTGTATAGTTTAAATAAATACTAAAAACATTTTTTATCTATTTTAACAGTTTATATTTCTTCCGTAGAGTAATAAGTGTTCCAGCATAATGCTGTAACACCAACCTATGGAGGACTTATGTTGACTTCAAAAAAGATAACGTTAAAACCCCTGCTTGAATCAACCGACGGGGTTCATTTAACAGCATACCTGGTTAACAATGGCAAATTGACCGACTTAAGAAAGCAACTTCGGGAAGCCATAGACCAAGCACATGAATACCTGGCTCCTGTGATGTTAGCCGAAGAAAGAGACAAATTTTTAGAGCCTTTTGATAAATTGGTTAAAGATGCGAGACTGTTTAAGCAGATGAAAGGAAATATAGGACTCTTTCGGAACCAAGACTCATTTAGGGTTTTAAGTGTACCTGTTGATGTTGAGCAAACGACTCAGGTTGCCACAAGTTTTCACGTCAAGCCATTGTTGCGCTGGTTACAAGAAGACCAAGAATTCTTACTTCTGGGTTTGGAACAAGAGGCTGCTCACCTCTATCTTGGAAGCAAAGACTCTCTAAGACTTGTCGATTCGATTCTATTTCCAGATAGTGACTACCTTAGCCTTAAGAAAGCCGGACTACAAAAGGCCAAAAAAACTGAGACTTTTACCTGGATTAACGAATGGATTTCTGAACTTACAAGAGTTTCAAAGCCCAAACTCTTTTTAGCTGGAGAACAATCATTGGTTGAAAGAATGAATATAAGCCTAAAGTACAAAAATTCAGTTAAAACTCCCGCTGCGAACTATTTCAGTAAGGGTAACGTCGGCGAAATTAGTGACGGAATCAGAAAACTGTTAAAAATTGAGTCTCAAAAAACGATTGAAAAAACTTTAATGGAATTTCGCTTTGCTGAAGAAGGAAATAGAACTCGGAAAAATATTTTTCAAATATCAAAGGCCGTTGTTAAGGGGAAAGTCAGAAAATTAATCGTTTCCGACGAGCTAAGTATTTTTGGAAAAATAGATAAAAAATCTGGAGGTCTAGCAATTCACCCGTGTGACCTCGACCATGAAGACGATGATATTTTAGATGATTTGGCGCAAATGGTACTAAGCCAAGGCGGTGAGGTGGTCGTTGCCTCAAAAGAGGAAATCCCAAAGGGTCGCCCTATACTGGCAATTTTAGACGACGAAAGTAAAGAGCTAGAAAAGGCGAAAGAAATTCATCAGAATGAAGTTCTGCAAGCGAGGTTTGGATGAAACACATCATAGCCTACGAATTTCTAAACAGGTTAAAACGGAATCCTAAGCTGCTGCGAAAAGTGAAAGTCTTTACAGCGATTGGTGTCGTGGTAATTTTTGTGACCGGAGCCTTGGCGATATGGGCTGGAGTCACGGCGATAGACTACTTAGCCTCGTCAGCAAACCAAGCAATCCAGTCACCCGTCACCCAAGGCCATATTGAAAACCTCAAATCAGACTTAGAGGGCCTTCCCAACTTCCAACCAGTTAACTGTTGGGAAAAGGTTCAGGCTTTGCTTGGGGTTCAACCCTGGCTAGAGAGATCTGCCTTAGAAAATTTCACCAACTTAAAGATGGCATGTTTCGAGCAGAAATCCAATTTATGTCGAGGCAATGATTGCGAGCAACTGAAAGAGACTTTTAACACTGCCGAGGGGAATTTAATATGATTCAGATTAAAGTTGCTTTTTTAACGCATTGTTTAGTCCACGTCTACGCCGTGTCACTAATTATCTACCGTTTTAGGTACTCGTTCTCAATCATCATCTCCCGGACCAAGCGACTCATGTCATCTTTACGCTCAAGCAGTCCCTCAATCACCCCAATTTTATCTTCTAGTGGCCGATTTTGTGAGAGCTTAAACTTTGCTTCGACTGTTTCAATTCTAAATCTAAACGAAATGATGGCTGATGTTAGGGCCGATTCGTTATTGAGGTCGTCTGGCAATTCAAACTCCCAAGGCTTCACACTGGATTTTTCGTAGAAACTTGAAAGTTGATGGAGTATTTCCACTTGCGACTCAAACGTTTCAACAAGTTCAATTTTTCCATGCAGATGAGCTACAGCGTAGTTCCATGTTGGAACGTCACGACCTGACTTGTACCATCTCGGAGTGATGTAGGCATGACCTCCATTCACGATAATGGTGCACTCAGGATTTTCCTTAAAATGCATCCATTGTGGATTTCGTTTTGCCATGTGACCAAGAAGGATTTTTTCTTCATCTGAATTGTTACTAAATATTATCGGCAAGTGATTGATGTAAGGCTTTTCATTTTTTGGATAGGACAAAATTGTGACGAACCCATTTTGTTCAATAAGTCTTCTAACTTTGGATTCATCAGGCTGAGAAAAGTATTGGGGTTGGTACATTGTTAGCCCAACTTTTTCTTATAAGCTACAGCTCGAAGCTTCCAGTTGTGCCGTTCATAAAATTTCTTGCCCAGTTCATTGTCGATACCAGTACAGAGCCGAAGACCCTTGCATCCAAGTTCTTTGGCAAGGTTTTCTGCATGGCCTAGTAACTCTGCTCCCAATCCTTTTGAGCGTTGAGACTCGGTTGAAACCAAGTCATCAATGTAAAGATGCTTTCCGTGAACGTAGTCGTGAAGAACACGATAACCCATTACTGCAGATACTTTGCCGTCAGATTCAATGCCAACTATTTCATACCCATCTGCCGAGTGGGCGTGTTCATATATTTCCATATAGTCGTTAAATGAAAGTTCTCCTCTTAGCTCTTTCATAACTGGGTAGCAGCGTTCTAGGTCATTTTTATCTTTGGCTCTAAAAATCTGAAACTTAGACATTGGCACCACCCATCTGGATAGTTGGCTTGGGGGCGAAGTCTCGATGTTTAAAGTTTACTATCTCAGTTTGGTTTGTTTTCATCACATCCGGTTCAAGTTGGATATTGTATCCATCTACCATTCTGATTTCTTGCAATCCATCAACGTGCATCTTTTTATTCTGAAATTCGGGAATCGCTTTGGCTCTCATGCGAGCATCTTCAAAATTTGCTGCTACGACAAAAAAGTTAACATGGCTTTCATAAAGCCCATCGCAAACAGAAGCATCATAGAAACCACAATGAACAAGATATAGATTCACGAAACCCTCCCAATCCAATGATGGAGCAAGTAGTGCTGGTGTGTTCTCCTCATGGAATAAAAATAAGACGCACAATCACACATCGAGTCAATTTTGTCTAGGAATAGATTATCACTGAGGGTAAACGCAGGCTGGAAAACCTATAGTGTAGGTAGTGAACATCTAAGAACTATCTGAGTGTTGTCGAGGCACCGAGAATACCCATCAAACCTAAAATTAGAAAAAAATATTTGCTCGGACGGAATCCTTCTAAATGAAGCCCAATGAATTGAGTAAATGATGCTTTGTATTCATTGCCCCTATGAAAAACTCTTTTCACGCCAAATGCCAATACGCTAATAACTATAACGACAGTGGCTTGGGTAAGTGCTAAGATGAGATGATTGTATATCAAACGCGTTCCCAGGATATACCAGTTAAGCAGGTTGAAACAATTCAATGGGGTTCCCCGATGGGTCTTCGCAAAGAATCTGCGATCCACCTGGTCCCTTTGTAATTTCGTTGCGAAATTTGACATCCTTCGATTTCAACGTCTTAACGAGATCAGTGACATTATCAACTTGAAGAACAAATCGACTCCAGCCGCCCGGTTCGGGTTTACGTCCGTCAGGCATAGGTTGTGCCGCCGAAGACACTGGTCCCGCAAGCCAAAGTTGCAAATCATTTTTAGAGACAATTGCCATTGCAGGACCAAACTGTTGGTCAAGCTTGAAGCCAAGCGCCTCCGTATAAGAGCGAATAGATTTATCCACATCATTTACCAAATATCTAATAGCAGCCACGTTCAATTCCTCCCGTTATGACTTCGGATTCATCAATTTCAATACGTTTCCATCGAGGTCTTCAAAAACAAGCATATGACCCCAGGGCTGATCAGCTTCGCCAAGAATTTTCCCGCCAGCCGTTTCAATTTTCTTTCTGTCATCAGCGATATTGTCTGATTGAAAGGTCAAGGTTCCGCCGCACTCTTGACCGTGGGAGTCTCTCGGAGTTGGAGGCACATCGCCGCCTTCAGTACCATGTAATCCCAATGTGAGATTGCCAACAGTCATATTAGTCCAATACTCATCTCCGTAGGTTTTCTTCATGCCGAGCGCATTTTGATAAAATTGGATCGCGCGGTTCATGTCTTTGACGTTGTAGTAAAAATCTCTATAGCCCTTAATCATTGATGGTTCTCCAGTTCAACGCGGCTTTCACAACTGGAGTGAATAGGGTGAAGAATTTAGCGGTCATTTCCTTTGCAAAGTTAAGAGTGACATTTACGTCAGCACCGCGCGGGGTTTTTAGTACGATTGATTCGGCAGCGAGAGCGGGCATCGACATTATTAAGGTAGATAGGATCAGAACTCTCATAAAACCTCCCTGGTTAGTTCCCTATCCCAATTAACACCTGAAGTCTAGCAACTAATATTTTAGTTGTTAACAACTAAGTTCTTAGTTACTCTTTTGAGTGTGGGGGATTCATGAAAAAAGCAAAAACCAAAGAAACCGAGGGCAAATTGTTGACCGAAACCGAATTGGAATTGATGACAATCCTCTGGCGACTGGGTGAGGGGGCAGTTGCAGACGTGATCGAGCAACTTCCGAAAGAGCGAGACCTCGCCTACACGTCAGTTTCAACTATTCTAAGAATCTTAGAGCAAAAAGAGATTTTGAAAACTCGCAAAGAAGGACGAGGTCATATCTATACTCCTCATCTCAAAAAAAATGATTTTGAGGCCAAGACAGTTAAACATATTGTTGAACGTGTTTTTGATGGAACACCGGTGGCGTTGGTGCGCCAGCTTCTTGATTCGGTCAAATTGGATGAAAAAGATTTGAAGGAGCTGAAGAACTTGATCAATCAAGCTGGTGGTTGCAAGTGAGCTTGGCTCAAGTGCTCTCCACTTATTTAAACATGAATCTTTTGATTCTGATTGGGTTTGTCGGCCTGAGTCTTTTTTCATTTGCAATGAGAAGAGTAAAGTCAAACTTGGGTGCGGGCACAGAACTCAGACTTCACTATACTGTGATGACGATCATTTTGATTCTGACCGTGATTCATCCACTCCTCCCAAGGAATGAAGTTTTTTCTCCTGCCGCCAAAGTATGGTCGGCCCAGTCTATCAAAAGTTTCGGTCAAGATTACGCAGCACTTGATAAGGGAGGCTACCTCAGTCTGCCTACGCCAATGGGGACATCCACTCTTCAAGCAGATCAGGTGGCGATCACTTGGGCTATTTTGGGCGCAGTGCTATTGATCTTGGGTGGTCTTTTTATCGGTCGTGATCTCAGAGTTTTATTTAAGATAAAGAGAAACTCATTTTTAGTTAGAAGACTGGGGCGGGTTCGCATCTTAGTCAGCGATGCCATTCAGGTGCCGTTTTCATACTGGTTGTCGGGTCAGGCCAACATTGTTGTGCCGTCGTCATTGGTTGAGCGTCGCGAAGATTACAAGATGGCGATTGCCCATGAGCTTCAGCATCATCGTCACGGTGATACAAGATGGGTTTATGTTATGTGGGGGATGAGGCTGATCTGTATCGTCAACCCCGCCATTCATTTTTGGAATCGTTGGGTCTCAGAGATTCAAGAATTTGCCTGTGATGAGACGCTGGTCGACCAAAATAAAGTCGAGTCTCAGGCATACGCTCGCTGTCTCGTCGAGGTGGCGCAAACCGCAATCGATCAAAAGTATGTACCTGTTTGCGCGACAGGTCTCACGTTTTTGATTGAACGCAACTTACTCAAGAGGAGGATAGAGAAAATGTTATCAAAATCATCAACCAGAATTGGACGGTCGATCAGTGTATCGGTCGGACTTCTACTCGCATCGATCATGGGGGCCACAGCCTTTGCATCAAAGGGACTGGTTCAAGATCGCCGAGTGAACATGTCACAAGCCAAAGCAATGGCCGTTCGTGCCCAGAGTGAAACAGGATTCCCCGTTGTCATCAATGATCTTGTACTCAAACAACTCAATCGCTACATCGGCACACCCGAGGGGCGTGAGTTTATGAGAGATTCATTGGCTCGCATGGAGAATTACAAGACTCTTGTTGGCGAGCAAATCCGCAAATACAGTTTGCCCGAAGAAATTATGGCTGTACCGTTGATTGAGTCGGGCTATCAAAATTTACCTGAATCAAAAAACTCTGCGTGGCCGACATGGAAGGCTGCTGGGATTTGGCAGTTCATCAGGGATACAGCAAGAAATTATGGTCTTGTTGTTAATGAAAAAAGAGATGATCGCTTGAATGTCGACTTGCTGACTGATGCGGCTATGAGATATTTGCAGTCAAACAATTTGCGCTTCAAGGACTGGCAGCTAGCGACCCTGGCTTACAACATGGGTGAAAATGCCGTTCAGAAAAGCATGGATGCTTTAGACACTCGTGATGCCTGGGTGCTGATACGAAATGGTCATGAGGGTGACAAAGATTATTTGCCCAAATTGATGGCAGCAATCTTGATTATGCGCAATCCAGAATCAGTGGAGTAATGAGAAATGGGGTTTGAGTTAGAGGAAAAGCTTGAACCCCATGAGTTTCAGAATTTAGTAGAGTTATTTAGGTTGTTATTCACAATTCGACAAAATCAGAAAAGTGACGAACTTTTCTTCTTTGATTTGGCTCAGGCGTGCAACTTGCAAACGCCTTCGCAAATCAAAGGAGAAACAAATGAAAACATTTAGAACATTAGATTTGTCCGTCGAGTTCTACGAATTGTCCGAAAAGTCGGATCTGCAAGGCAATTTAAGAGATCAATTG